>Ga0315316_10001032_pt1 | contig 19149 bp, 17 predicted proteins | sample M160m3416metaG_FD_203702 | JGI IMG/M metagenome (GOLD analysis project Ga0315316, IMG submission 203702) | Ammonia-oxidizing marine archaeal communities from Monterey Bay, California, United States - M1 60m 3416 | ecosystem: Environmental > Aquatic > Marine > Intertidal zone | place: USA... | reverse complement strand
TGATGAACATTACAAAAATGAATGTGTTTGTCCCTGTAGACACAACGCCAGATTTATTTGTCGTCAAATAGAAGAACCGGTTTCAATATGTCCTCAGGGGAGTCCAAGGGAGGTTGATGATTTTACAACTGTTCTTACCCCAACTGAAAGAACCGCATGGCTTAACCGACTGGATGTGCAAGAAATGGAAGATGCCATGGAAGTCCTCACAACTTCTGAAAGCTAGGTATAAATACAATAAACATTCAGTAAATTCTTCGGAGTTTTTAAGACTGAGTAAAGAAAATGAAAGGGTTTATACCATCTCTAGCAGATAAAACTGCTCTTACTTTATTTTATAATAAATGTCAGTTGATAGATTTTTCACCTTACAATACATTCGCAATTATTATACAGAAATTTTATAAATTGTACATTATAAAAGTCAGGGCTAGTGTTTATATTCAAAAGATTTACAGGGGATTTGCTTGGAGAGAGGTGATATTTGATTTCAAGTGGACAAATGGGCGATATGTTTCTAGAATTGTAGAAAAATTGAGACCCGAATGGCCTATTAGAGGATGGTCATCGTTTATAGATCGCCGAAATGCGGGTATGCCCTCAAATGCACATCTTTTTTCAGATGGGGTGATATCATGGGGAGAATGGGCTCGTTTTTATGATAACTGGGTAACTGCATTTTCTTTTTATCGCAACCCTAATTTAACTAGGATGAGAATGGATTATCACTCTAGTATGTATTACGCGCGTGTAACATATAAATTTCCCAATTGAATTGAATATTTAATTATGACTCCTGGGGGTTTAAAGGGGTGCGTAATTAAATATTAAATCAAAGAAAATCATGTTAATGAATATTATAGGATTTGGTTCATTTATATATCTTATTAGCTCTTATTTGGGTTGTGCACCAAAAAACAGAAATGTATTCCCAGTTTATTTTAAAATTGGTGGTTGTCCTTATAATCAAACTACTAGAGATCCAACAAAATTAAGAATAAGAATTTGCAATATCAGCGTTCGTAAGCGTGTTAATAACATATCTTAATTTATTGCGGTGTCATTTGTTGACGCATTTGTAATTTTACGAGTTTTTGTTTTAAGTTTAGACTTTTGTTTCTCTTATACATGATATAGATTATTAACAGAAGAACAATAATGGTAATTGCCGGAACCATTATTCTAAAATTCTTATAAAAAGGTGGAGCAGGGGTAGGGTTAGGATCTATACCTTTTCCCACAGCCTGTGTGATGGGTATATTACTATTCTCATCCGAGTCGGATTCAGATTCAGAAGATTCAGAAGATTCAGAAGATTCAGAATCTGTTTCAGATTCAAGATCAGATATTTCTAGATCAGACATTATTATTAATATACCATTATATAATAAATTTGATAAATAAAAGGGAACTAGGGCACATGGGGATCGAACCCATGACCACAAGATTAAAAGTCTTGCGCTCTACCTACTGAGCTAGTGCCCCTTTTATTTATCGTATAATAAACATATTTTAAACCAAAGTATAATCTAAAACTTCTCCCGGACCAAATGGGAAACTAGTAGCCGATACATTGTCGTATAAAAGATCATCGAGTTTAATAGCATAATCAATTTCGCGTTTCTTTGAAAGAGTATCGTGTGTGAACAACCATGTACCCCAAATAATAAGATATGTTATAAACGTTTTAAACGGAGGTGGATCCATTATTACCTGGTTATACATTTAAATTATCTTTAAGTTATTTTTTTTTATTTTTACCTTGAAATGCATCTACTATTTTTCTTAGTTCGTCTCTGGCTTCCTTGGTAAATTCAAACTCGCCTTCATCATCCTCTACGATAAAATCATGGATTGAATCATCGCTATCTACTTCAGAATATTCGGAAGTTTCTTCATCTGAATTTATCTGATCTACTTCATTTACGAGATCCCATTCTCTACATAGATGTCTAGCTATGTGTCTGCATGGACAATCACACTCACACCCCCAATTATTATATTCTTCTGGTTTAGGTAACGTGGGTAAATCACACTCTAGAGTGGGGAAATTAAATTTATGTTTTATACAACATTTACAATTTACTAGTTCAGCTGGTAACGTGTCTAAATCTTTACATTCATTCATAACCTTATCAAAATACGTCTCGGCGTCTATTTTTTTAATTTTTAGATAATCTTTAAAATTCATTATACATTATATTATTATATACATCTAATCTTTAAATTTATTCAGAATCAACAATCTCGCATAGATTTTTCCAAGAATCGTCTTGTTTTTCAATAGGATTTACAGTTTCTTCTTCTAGATCTGAATCGGAAGAGACTTCAAAATCTTTCCAATCTATTCCGTGTCTAAAACAGTAATAATTATTTGCCCCTTCTGGTTTTGTTGTTCCAGGCTGCTTACAGGGATCCCCCGATTTGTTCATTCCACAACACTTGTTAATTGTTTTTTCTTTACCTGGATTTTTATACCAAGGTTCTTCTCGATTAATGGTCGTGGTAGTATTTTTCATGGATTTCTTTTTAGTTGCTAACTTATTAGCCTTTAGATATGTGTTGATGTCACTCTTAGTAACCTTTCCATCCTTTAGTGTTCCAATGTCAAAATTGTCAAGTGTCAAATTATTTTCTTGTGCATATTCGGCTGCAATCTTTGTTGCCCATCTCTTTACTAGAGGACAACCGGGGGTATGGTCAGATGTCGTTTTCTTTACAGTTGTCGTTTTCTTTACAGTCCCGGTGTTTGTATTATTGATTAGTTTATGGGCAATTTCAATAAAAGCATCATTAAAAAGTGATAATATTTTGCCCATAGCTTCATCATCCAGATTGTATTCGGTTTGAAAATCTTTAAATCTAGACTCCATTGTGCCCAGTATAATATATTAAATTATGAATTATTTTTTTAAGTTAAATGTTTTTTTGTAAATTAATTTCAATTTATTTTTCTTTTTTTACACGTGTTTTTTTTTGTTTAGCTGGGATAATGTCTAACCATAGTTCGGGGATATTGTCCATCATAGGTGCGAATATAGTTTCAATAACAGATTTAAATTGGTGTTCAAAGTAGTAAAGATAATCAATGGGTATGTTGTTCTTTCTAACATAATCTGGATCTTCTACCTTTTCAAATTGTTTTGTACTGTTGTATGTTGCAAATACATAAGAAATTCGGTCTCCTGAATTTACTAAGTCCATTTTGTCTCTTTCTGCTCGTTTCCTCGCTAATGCTACATGAGGGAGATTAGCTGGACATTGTTTGAATGTGGTTAATTTTGAACAATTAGGACAAGTGTGCTCTCTCTTTAAAAAATCTTGTAATACAGTTTCTTTAGGATTTGAGTCTTCTATCGGTTTTTTCCAAAGAACTGTGATGTCCATTTCTTTTTTACCAACTACATTTTTTTCATAATAAGTCTTAGAACAATCATTACACACGGCTTTACGATCAAATGCATAACCAGTTCTTAGAGATTTTGATAATAAAAGATCATTCATTGGAATCTCTCCATTTACCAATTTCCTGATTTTATCTCTAGCAAATTCTTTAGATGTTTCTATAAGTTCATCTACTGTATCGAATGTGTAATTTAGAACCTTTTCATTTAGGAAGATATATTCGAAAATCTTTTTAGCATTGTTTCTTACAAATGCACAGTTGTCTCGCCTTACAACTTGAATTCCTTTATAGTCAATGTAATCATACTTTAGAGGGTTTGTCCAAAAAAGACTTGCATATCTCTTCTTAGAATACAATATGAAAGGATACATAACCTTCTCAAACTCTAGCTCAATAGGTTTTTTAAATGTAGCTGATATTCTATCAGCGCATTCTGGAGCGACCTTAAACACGTAATTCATGTGATCTTGACCCTTTAAGTCACTCTTGAACTTTACATAGATAGAATCTGTATCGCCATAAACAACTTCACAATCATACCATTCTTCCGCGCATTTCTTTGAATGTGCAATCATGTTTCTACCACTTGCCGTTACAGCTGCTGCGATCTTTTTATTAGGGAGCCTTCCATATTTTGCACCAGTAAAACCATAAATACTATTCATGGAAACCTTGATTGCAAGCTGTACTCCATTTAGAACAGCATACAATGAGTCCTCTGGTTTTAATGTTTTCATTTGTTTACGAATGTCTTTTCTTTCTTTCCACAGGCGCTGTAAAATCTTAGGCATAATACCTTGTTGATTTTGTACAAATTTAACAGGGCCTTCTCCAAAGTCTATTGTCTCGTATATAATGTCTTCAAGATTATCATACTCTGGATTATCTACAATTGTTGAGTAATCATAGTTGTGAGCAATCATAATAGAAGGATATAGACTAGCAAAATCAAGGCCTGCAATTGGTTCGAAATGAGCACCGGGTGTAGCATCTAGAACCGTTGCACCAACGAAATTGTCTTCGTCGTCGTCTATTTCTCCAGCTGGTTTGTAATCTGTGGTAGGAATAAGAAAATTCTCTTTCTTAGTCTCATATGCAATTTGAGTATGAACCCTAATTTGCTGACCTCTAAGTTCGATATCTTGCATAGAAACCATAGTAATGTTAGACATGCCTATCATATTAGTTATAATCCTGAGTTTAAGAATGAGTTCTATAAGAAGCCAGGTATCTTGCGCACAATACTTTACTACAAGCGCTATTTTATCTTTGGTTGATGTGTTATATTTAAAAAGATCTGCTGGACTAAGGTCGTCCTTAGAATCTCCGATGAAGTGTTCAGAAACACTATTCAATTTGTAAGATTCTAGTTTATGTTCTTTCTTAATGATAAACATAAGATCAAACTGAGTAATACCATGTGTTTTCATGTATTTCATGGTATTGTCTCCATAAGCAGATGTACTAAGACGACTTTCAAAAAACTCAGCTGGTTTAGAATTTATTCTACTAAGATTTTGTAGAACGTATTCTATATCAAGTACTTTAGCTCTTGCATATAGATAACTCCAATCGAATCCATAGCCGTTATATTGAACTAGAATGTCAGGATCTGTATCTATGATAAATTTTACCCAACCTTCGATTAGTTCTTTTTCTGTATCATAAGTTTCTATTATTACGCCATCTACTGGATCACAGTCATTATCAATAGGACTTTTAATAGTCACAACATGTTTAACTTTTTCTTTAGTCTCAAATTTATACAAACTAGTGCCAATCTGTGTAACAATGTCTAGTGGGTTTTCTGGGTTAGGAAACTCATTCATGTTGGAGTGTCTAGAAGAGTGAGAAAATGCCTCAATATCCCAAGACCCAATAGTCAAGTTGCAGATGTCTTGTTTATCATAAGGTCTTACGTTTTGGTAATGACAAATGTAACTATGTTGACATCTTGACATGTCATTATCTTGAGTGAGGTTTTTTGCCTTTACCCACCCGGCCATCTTAATTTCCATTTTGTGAGTAAATCTCAAATAAGGATCTATATTAGATTCATATAGATCAAATTTTAGAGGAGAAATTTTATCAATATTAGAAATCTTTGGAAGTCTTGATTTTTCTTTAGGATTTAGAATGTATCTTATCCTATTAAATGTATATAGATTCTTACAAACAAATCTCAAGAATTTAAATTTTTTACCATTAGTAAAACCTTTATATTTTTTACGTTCTACCAAATCAACCGAAATAAGATCATCTCTTGATTTGAATAGCTTATTTCGAATAAATCTTTCTACTTCTTTCTTCGAAAAATCTGTGAAAGACTCTTGGTATTTATCAGGGACTAGTGCAAATAAATAAGGTCTATAACTTTCGAATCTGACACATACAGATTCTCCTAATTCATTTACACCAAATGTGTAAATGTGATATCTTTTATCAACTACATTAGGATCAGGTTCTTCATCACCCGAGCAGTCTTGTTCGATATCTTCATCAAATGCTTCCCATGATAAAATTTGATAAACAAGTTCTGTTTTTTCATCTGTACTCTGAGGACGTTTAAACGGTAACATAATATACATAGTTATACTATATTTATTTAAGTTAATTATTATTCTGTAAAAAACTAATAGCGAATAACAAAGCAGAGCTAAATGTTACGCTTTTTTTAATAAGACTTCCATCTGAGGTAGACACGCCAAATATTGTAAAATCTAACCACTGTTCTGATAATATATTACCTAATATAATCCAATCTAGTGTTGTAGAAGAAGAGTCTGCTATGTTCAAAGTAACTATATCCAGTTTACCGTTTGTTTTTTTATGAACCTTTTCATCCGGTATTTTTGATAGAAATTTATTTATAAATTCTATAGACTTAATGTATTTTAATACTCGGTTTCTTTGCATAGCATATTTCATCATGTACATTAGTAGAGATATTTGACAAGCTATGTATACTATACTTGGGTGTATTAGATATCTATCATGATTTTCAAATTCAATGTCTTTTATTTCAACAGCACCTGGTGGTATAAGTTCTCTTATAAAAATAGCAAGTGATAAACCCCCTAATAATGTTGTAATACTAATTATATCATTATAATAAGATATAGTATTTTCTATATTTTTTCTTATAATTACCACGTCTTTTATTATCTTTGTTAAGGGAGAATCACATTCTTCACACCATTCGCTGATCTGTAGGTTTGTTATAAAGTCTTTAAAGTTTGATATATGAGAATCCATAACAAATACAAAAGAAAATGCATATAAGAATATTACGAGTCTAGAGTATATCCATTCTATTATTATAAATGTAAAGAATAAGATGTCATTTTTAAATAAATGAGTCCAGTAATAATCGTTATAAAATGATGTTATATCTAAAAAGTTTATAATTATACTTGATATAGCAGAACCATATATTAATCCTCTATTAAGTTTTTTACATTTTATTCTTTTATCTAAATGATCAGTTCTGAAGTACATCTTTTCCCATAAATATATTATAGGTACATTTAAGTGGGTTAAAAAAGATGTTAAAAATTTTAAATCAGATCTATCTATTGAAAAGTTGTATATTGTATAAATTGGTTGTATACTCAATAATAACAATATTATGATAGAGTAAATATTGTAAAACGTATAAAATATTTTGTCCCTTGTACTTACATTATAATTTCGTTTTAGTTGATATGTACTCATTTTTGGAGAGGGTGTATCTTCTGCTATAAGTTTTAATGCATTAATTGTTTTGGAATTTCTAAGGTTATTATTACTCAGGGTTTCTTTTATTATATGACGTCTAACTGGAAAAAAATTAACGTCCCAAGATTTAATACCTAAAAAAAATAATAATATATCTATCATAATATATAAGTAATGTTACTAATAGTTATTATTATTTTATTTATTATATATTCTTTCGCGGGCGCATGTCTTAATTCACATGTCGCAGATTCAGGTAGAAGATATTATTCTCGAGACAAAAAAACAGCTGAATTACTAGATGTCCTTCGAGACATCTCGGTTGATTTAATATATGATGAAAATATCAGCCCAGAAGATTCTAAACTTCTTAAAATTAAATTACAAAATACTAGTTATAGGGAATTGATAGACATGGATCCTAATTTAATGGCGTGGAATTATGATAAGGGTCGTGAACTAGGATTTAAAATTTACAACGGGGACGGTACTCCAGTTCCGGCCGGTGAAATAATTAATTCACTTTTACATGAGCTAGCTCATTCTTTGTGTTGGGATTATGGTCATCATGAAAAATGGCAAAAGAAAAATCAATACCTACAGGATAACTTTCATGGGAAATACGTAAATATTTTAATAAATAAAACATTTTTGACAAAATAAGTAGATGAATGATCTATTTATTGGTGGTGGAGGCGTGGATGGTATTAGCTTTATAGGAGCACTTGAATATCTTCACCAAAATAAACTAATAGAACTGAAAAGATTTTACGGTTGTTCTATAGGATCTATTATAGGTATATTATATATATCTGGTGTTTCTCCGACAAGAATTTTATCTAATTTTATGGAAATTGACTTATCTGAAGTTATAAAGTATGATTTTTCAAATATAAAAAATAACAAGTCTCTTATGGATAATAAATTATTAAATAAATTCATATCCATCTTAGATGATTATGAAGATATTACTATAGAACAGTTTTCAGATAAATACAATGTAGATATAAATATATATGCAACCAATATTAATACTTATTGTTATACCAATTTTAATAAGAAATGTTTTCCAGAAATTAAATTAAAAGACGCTATTATAGCGTCAATGAGTGTACCGTTTATATTTCCGCCTGTAAAAATAAAAGAAGATTACTATATAGACGGGTGTGTTAAAAATATAATGGGGTCTCCCCCGAAGGAGATTTGTATTTTGGGATATAGCATAATATTAAAGAATGTATCCAAAACTTATATGGGTACAATTATAAAAAGCATGGTAAGAGATGAACTTCCAAATAGTTTGTATATCATAGAATGTGATTGTGATAATGGTTCTCAAGACATTTTAAATGCAACAGAGAAATTAACACCAGAATATATATTTAAATTATACAAATCCGGGATAAACTGCGCAAGAGAACAATTACAGTAATTTAATTTAATATATCGATTAAAACTATAGATTTTTTATTACGATAAGTCTGTATTTTTTCATAAGAATTATTAATAATTTTTTTAATTTCATCTAGAGATTTTCTCTCTCTGTTTACTTCGTTGTTTAGGTTATTATACATTTCCATTTCATCGTCTATAACTTTAAATTTTTGACAATTATTACCCCCTGGGGTAATCGCCATCTTCAGAGCCCCTTTAAATTTACCATCATATATCTCCCCGTTTAGAAAACATCTTTTAATGTGTTCACTTATGATTATGTATGGGATTTTATTTTCTTCACATACTTTCATTATAAATGAAGGGGTTGTAGTATATTCTACGAAATTATGAAAAATTATGCAGATGTTCATATTTTTTATTATTTCATAATAAGACTTTTTAGGTTCTTTATCATCTATATTTCTTCTATAGATATCAAAGTTATTAACAGTGCATATATTAGATACACTTTGTAAATGTTTATTGTATACATGTTGTATTCTTACATTTTCGGGTAAATAATTTGTAGATATGTATTTTGAAATAATAGCATAGTTGTCCCAGTTATCATCCTCAACTATAAAAACGTTCATTGTTTATTTGATTTTTTTGATATTATTTCTTATTATGTGTTATTTATTGTAAATTTTTATATATTTTTATCGTAATATGTTGGAATTATCTATATCGGTTTTGATCGTTATATTATCTTTAATAGCCTTATATTTTTTAAATATAACATTCACAAATTTCTCAGAATATAAACGGGTTGTAACAAAGCCAGATGACATTGTAATCATTCCTCTAAAAACAGAAAAGGTTATCGTTTTGAGTAGAGAAAATTGCCCCTTTTGTACTAAAATAAAAGATAAGTTGAAGGATTATAAAGATTATATAATAATAAATTATAATCCAGATAATAGTCTGGATTATGGTGAAGATTTTATTAAGCTTCCTCAAGAAGAAAGAGAATCTATTACAAACACCGTAGATAAATTTATTGAAGATAGTAAACCATTTGGTCTATATTTCCCAACTGTATTATATGGTTCGGAATTAATAATTGGGCTCCCAACTGATAATTACATTAATAAAATATTTAAAAAATAGTTAATATTATAATGAAATGAGTGTTAGTAGAGTAATATCAATTGGAGATATCCATGGAGACTTTACAATATTTAAAAGACTCTTATATATGTGTAAAGTTATAGACAAAGGTGGACATTGGATTGGAGGTTCTACATATGTTATACAAATGGGAGATACTGTAGACGGTAAAAGACCTGGTATCAAAATGGACAGGAAGTATATGCAAGAATCAGGAGAACTTGAGATAATATTATATATTCTTATTCTAGATTCTCAAGCAAAGTTAAAGGGTGGTAGAGTGATATCTATTTTAGGAAATCACGAGTTAAATTCACATTATTTTAAAGATGATATTAAAGAATATACACGCGATTATATTAAAAAAGCTGATATAGATGTTTTTAAATATCACGGATTAGATAGAGATAAATTTCTATTACCCGGAAAAGAAGGTGGGAAACTTTTTGGGAGAACCCGTCCAATGGTTGCACAGATTGGAGAATTTTTATTTATACACGGTTCTATAACTGATGCAATGATTAGAAATAATTTAGACATCAATGGAATGGTTGATATAAATAAAATAAATAGAGATGTATCTTTATGGTTAATGGGTAAATCAAAAATTCCTAAATATCTTGAAAATACAGATGAAGATAATCCTATATTTTCTAGAGAATATTCAGATAAAAAGAATATATCAGATTTTAAATGTAATAAAATAGCTAAACAATTAATGAAATTTAATAATGCTAAACATGTTGTTATGGGACATTCTAGTTATGCATCTATAAATTCTACATGTAAAAGAATGTTAATAAGAACTGATGTATCATTATCCAGGGCTTTTGGTGGTAATTTAGATAGTAAAAAACTACAAGCTCTTGAAATAATACAATCAAGAGATCGCAATCCAATTATTAATATAATATCAGAAGAAGGAAGAAAAACATTAAAATAGAATTTTTATTAGTTTTTCGTAATTATTATTGACGTTCCTTGGTACATTATCACGCAATACCGCTATTGGTATATCTATTTCTTTAATGGCTGTACGTATCGAAGATTTTGTTAGTCTGACGTCTAATATAAGATAATCAACATAATCAAAAAAGCTTTGTAATTCTTTCTTAAATGTTTCGAATTTAGTATTCCAATATTCGTGTGAAATATCTATAATACCGAATTCTTTATCATTCATATCATCAGAATCGAAGATGTAATGCTCGAATTTTTGAACAATCTTCCCTTTTGTTTTATTCATTGTTAATAGATACCCAAACATCTGATAAAGATCATATTCGTTTTTCCTTATATTTATCAATTTTGTTCTTGTTTTAATTTCAATTACAATGTCATCAATTGATGCATCGTGAAATCCTCTTAGTTCCCACGAGTCGTTAAATTTATACTTATGCATAATATTATTACCCTTAGTGTATTTCATACGTTTAATAACCGAACTTTCATTATTTATTCCATAGTCTTTCTTTAAAGAAGATTCTAAGAATACATTAGCTTTAGATATATCAGAATATTTGATGTCCGGGTTTTCATACTTTAGTTTTTCTATTATCTCTTCACGGATGTCTTCTAATTTAGTTACATCCGTTACATTTTTTTTATAACTGGAATATATGTTTTTTAATTGTTTGTCATATAATTTTTCATTTTCATCTACTTCGGTAATGTATCCACCTTCTATAAGAAGACATCTTATTAATTTGGGATTAGATCTAGCTAGTAAAGTTAGTATAGTTTTATCAACTGGTTCATATTTATTTTTACCACATGCGGAACTTATGTAAGATACCTCAAGATAATTCATTTAATTATGGAATTATATCCGTTTTTTTTATATTATATTACTAAAATTAAATAACACTAAATAAAAATAATACAATACATTAAATTATATAATGGAAAGAATTAAGTCCGAAATAATAAATTCTATTAAAACGACTTCTTCTAACGGTATTTTTAAAAAGGGGATTCCTATTGAAGACAGAATATACTCCGAAGTTCCTATATTATTAAATTTACTTGAAACATATTTTTATGATGAAGAAAAATTCCACGGATACCTAAATAGTCATTATAGTACGTGGATAAATATATTTCGAGATGATTTTATTAGACTTATTATAATGTATAACAAGGCTTACGATTTTTATAGAATTAAACAGGTTGAAAAACAGGCTAAGATGATTAAAATGGCTGATGAATATAATGCAAATAAATTAATAGAAGATCTAGAAGATATGGGTTTATCTCCTAATATTGGCTCCATAACTAAAACATTAAGTAGGAGTAGAATATCAAAGAAAAGACCTAGTATGAAATCCAAGAAAAAAATGGCTGATGAATATAATGCAAATAAATTAATAGAAGATCTAGAAGATATGGGTTTATCTCCTAATATTGGCTCCATAACTAAAACATTAAGTAGGAGTAGAATATCAAAGAAAAGACCTAGTATGAAATCCAAGAAAAAATAATTTAAAATAATAATTCTTCATTTTCTCCAAATTCTGTATTAAATTCGGGAAATACGGGGGTTGTATCATCAGGTATATCTCCATATTTTGCCATAATACAAGCCGGACAATCTCCGTATCTTGACAAACTGGTATCCATTACCCTGGGGGTGCATGTACATTCTGTTGTACTTACACACTTAGGTGTTCTTCTAACGTATCTAACACTCGTGCCTCCACTTTTTGTTTTATATTTCTCTGGTTTGAATTCTGATAAATATTTAGCTCCATGCATTCTAAGCATTCTTTTTTCTATTTCGGGTATTGTCATATCACTTACTCTTTTCTGTTTAGTTATTCCTTTTTGTATACTAGTTATCATAGGTCTTGGGACCGAAACATTTGCCGCCCGTGTTGCTGCGGCTCGACCTGCCGAGTAAAATTCATCTTCGTCCTTGTCATCATCAAGTCCTTCAAACATAACTGACATATCAAATGGGTCTTTCGTTGTTTTACCCTTTCTTCTCTTTCCACCGAAATTGCTTTCGTTTTCAATGTCTTCCCCGAAATTGCTTTCGTTTTCAATGTCTTCCCCGAAATTGCTTTCGTTTTCAATGTCTTCCCCGAAATTGCTTTGACCGTCACTTGCTAGAGATTCAGAATCTTCCCCATAATATGAATCACCAAAAGAAGTAAAATGATTTTTTTCATCGTAATTAAATTTAACTCTACATATAGTGTCATCATCTTGTTCTCTTAAAGCCGAATTTAATTTATCCATGACATCGGTTATGTTCTGACTTCTTATATCGGAAACTATTTTTTTTGTCAGTTTCTTACATTCTGTATTCAGTAATCTTGGGTTTACTTTACCCGTAGAAAATGTTATACCACTAGAACTTACTCGTGGAAACAAATAAGATAATTTATTATCGCCATCTATATCAACAAAGAAAATTGGCCACATTTTCATATAATCGGAGTCATCACTAAATTCTTTTCTCATAAATTCTACTGACTTCTTTTGAGTATTTATTGCTTTCATCATTGTATCAGACATTACATACTGCGGGTCTGGTTCTAAATCTTCTTGGTCCAGGGAAGAACTTCCGTTAATACTATATACATCCACTGGCGGATCAAAACCTAATTCTCTATAAGCTTGTGCCGCCTTATATATATCATCAGGAACTGGAGAAAAATTATTATTATTATCCGGATCGTCTCTTAAAGCTTGAAATACTTCTCTCTCATCGGATTCACAGTTAGAATCCATAAATACATCCAATGGAACAGTATTATATGTCCAAGTAGCGACCCCATCTTCAACTTCCCGGTTAATACCCGCCTGGATATCAACATCGGAATCAAATTCCTTAAAATGATAATAAACTACTATATCATTTTCTACACTAGCTATTACATAACCCATTCCATTACATTTAGCGTATAATTCCTCTAGGGTATTTCTAGAATCAGGTCTTTGTGTTGGAGAACTCATTCTTTTACGAGCTAGACGTCCCCTGTATATCCTTTGGACATCCGATGCAGCTTCATTTTGATCTCTTGTTCCAGATCCCCCTGGTGTTCCAGATCCCCCTGGTATTTTGGAGATATCTTTAGACCCTTCTTTATTTAAACATGTTCTTATTTGATTTTCTGTTAAATTTTGAATCATCCAATTTATTATATTTTCATTTGATAGTTTGTCGAAGTATTTTAATGTTTCGGCACTCATTTTAATATACTTTTATATTTTATTTTAACTTTTATTTTTATACATACTAAGCTGATTTTTTATAAAATCGGGGTGTTGTATAGCGATATCTATTAAATCATCTAATTGATTCATTTCGTAATCACCGTATTTTATAAGTTCTAGTACTTTTTTAGTTAAGTTATCTTTCTTAGATTTAATTGTAAAATAGCTATTAATTTTTTTTCTTAGAATGTCATCTGATGTATCAGAATTCGTTAATCTTTTTATACAATCTATTAATTCTCTAGTATCAGCTCTTGTAATTTCTTTAAAACTTATCCTGTCTTCTCCTATTTCATTCATATGGTCTTTTCTAAGCATGGGTAATAAGTTATAATTTTTATATAAATTCGTGATGTATTTTTTTAGACCGGGTTCTAAATCAAGTTCTGATAATCTTTTATCCGAATTCCACGGTTGTATATTTTCTAATATATTTAAGTCTTCATTTATATTACTTTCATCAAGAAAATCTGGGTCATCTTCAAATACTGTAATAACACTATAACCATCTTCACCCCCTTGATAACCGGCTTCCGTAAATCTTAGAGGTAGGTCTTTTCTAGGAAATGAATACTCCCTGTTTTTTATTTGTTCAAATGTTAATTTATCTGGTATACCATCCCTGATATACATTCTTCCATTAGATGGGTTTTTATAATGAATCTGATACATACCCATACCAACTGGGTTACAATGTTCTTCTAATCTTATTATATTTCCATTTTTATTAATATTACAATCAATTGAACAGCTTTTAATTATTTGTTCAAGGTCGTTGTTTATGGCGTATTTTTTAAGGGACGACTGTAACATTCTTTCTTCTATACTATCTTCTGCAAACCCTTTGTAATTACCCCCTATCTTTTTTACAGCTTCATCATCTATACCATTGCCTGGATAAACAGAGTAGTGTCTATATATGTCTACATATTGTTCTTCCCTTTCAAGACCGGAATGACTACAATACCTAGATGCTCGTGCCAAAATCTGTTCTATTCTAGATTCGTTCCACCAAGGATCTGTTATATGAACCTGTCTAACATTTTTAAAAGACACGCCTTCCATAACAGAACGTGTTCCGAGTATTACTTTAAGTAAACTACCATCTGAATTCATAGGTGAATTAAATGTGTTCCTAGCCCTTTTTATTAATTCTTCACCTCCCTTTTGTGTTTTTGTTGAAGAATTCCATATAAAAAATTTATTAGACCCTTCGGTGTTAAGGCTATTTTTAAAACTTACAAATCCTAGGGTTTCTAATATAATAGCTAAAGGTTCAACACCGTATGTTAACCAGTTTGAAAATATAAATACAGGGCCTTTACTATCAAGAGTCATTTCTATTATAGATGCAAATTTTACAGAAACTTCCTTAACATATTCTATAATATCACGTGTTGATTCGGTTCTTTTAGATAACATGTTTCTTCTGAATTCGGACAACGAATTTTTTTTATCAGCTAGAGATTTATTTACACCACTTCCTGTTCTAGGTAGGGTTATATTTGAATATTGTTGAGTTGTGATAAATATACCAGTAACTTTATCATCATCTTCCCTATCATAATTTCCAATAAGTATGTTTTCATAATTACTCGATTGGTTTTTCTCTAGATTAATTTCTCTATCTCTCTTAGTATCGGATGCAAGAGCATCTAAATAATCTGTTTTATGTTTATTAGAAAAACCATGGTTAATAGTTATAACTCTTTTATAAGGATATGCATTAGGATTACCTCCTTTGAAGTAAGATATATATCCAGAACAAATGTATTTAATAAGTTCTTCATTCAGTATACACGATTCGGAGGTTATCCATGTCTTTAACGGAGATGACTGTTTTTCACATACATCTATGTCATCTTTTGTTTTTAGTTCTCCAATAAAATGAGTGTAAAAATCTACCGGGGTTATAGGAAATGGAACCCTAGGTCTTAATAAATTTACAGTTAATGCTAGTTCATATGGATTATCATATATTGGCGTCGCAGACATTAAAACTAATTTTAGACTTGGATGAAAATAATACTTTACTGCATCATATAATTTCTTATAGAATGTACCCCCTGCACTTACTAATCTCTGTATTTCGTCTATTATCAACAATCCGTTTTTTTTAAATAATGCAGAATCATTTGATGTAAGTTTTGTACCTTTAATAAATTCTTTATTAGTACCTGTTTTGTATAGTGTTTCTATAAATTTATTATGACTTATAATTTCGAATGTCTTTTTTATATTGTCTCGTATACTGTCTTGATATCTTTCTAATTCAAATTTCTTAAGATCTACTTTTATTTGCTGAGCTGCAAAATTTTTTCTATTAATTGGTGTGTCTTCTAATTCAACTAATATTTCAGCTTCGTCTAATTTTGAAATTTCAATTTGTAATCTTCTTTGTAGATTAATTAGATTATTGTTTTTAGTTTCTGAAACATAGAAATTTCTGGTAGATTCATCTCCTTCTTGAGATTTCGTTAAACAAAAAGACGGACATGAAAAAAATGAACCATTTCTTATTTCTCCTGCTATTTCTTCAAAGTATTGATCTACAAGGGGTGATGGAACTGCATAAATAATTCTACTAGATGTAGAATTTTTAAGAGCTTCTCCTATTACAATTGAAGTGCAAGATTTTCCAGAGCCTAATCCATGATAAACTAGAATGTTGTTGAAATTACTAGATGGTCCCATTATTTGTCCCATAAATTTTTGTTGAGGTCCTAGTGACATGTCAGAATTTTTACATATAGACGCATTGTCTAGATTAATGTATTCTTCTGAAAATGTAAATGGGCTATCTTCGGGAAAAGCATCGTTGGAATAGGTTTCATCTATAAACTCTAATAGTTCTTTATTATTAAATGTTTCCACATCATTTAATTTTGGAAATGACATATTTTCACATTTAATATTATATTTTTTAGAATCTTCTTCATTAGTGTAATGATATTGTAAGCAATCCATTTATATTATAAATATAACAAATTTATTTATATTTATAATTTAATTTAATTTAATTTAATTTAATTTAATTTAATTCACGATTTATTTCATTTCATTAATAAAAATAGTATCAAGAGAACTATAACTACCCCAGCGCCTATCCCTCCATACTTAATCATCTTGTCTTTGCTTTCTATATCTTTTTCCCACTCTTTATTTACCTTTTTTACTTCTTCAATTGATTTACCTTTAAATATATTTATTTCTTTTTTACATTCATCTTGTTCTTCTTTTCTAATTTGTTCGGCATCAACAGGTACGTTATTCCGCGTCTTTTCCGCTTCTAATTCAGCTTTTAAATTAATTATCTCTTCGCCCAATTCTTCTATCTGTTCCATCTTCAAACCCACAATCTCGTCGCTCTTCCCCGCTATGCCGACGACAGCCGCCAGCGCTTGATCATCCTGCGTGCTCAGCGCAGCGTCGCGGACGGCGGTGAGAGCCTCGACCCCTTCCTCTAGTGACCGTATGTTCCCTCGTGCCGTCTCTAGCTCCAACTTAAGTGACACCAATTCGTTGTGAGTGGGACGCGCCGCCAGTTGCGTCTGCAGCTCCGTGACGCGCTCGCGCCGCGCCGCCAGTTGCGCCTCCAGATCAGCGACGCGCTCAGCCGCCCTCCCCGCTGCAGCAACAGTATCCGTCACATTAGTATCATTTACGCCTTCTGATGCTTTAACAACATCTCCTAATTTTTTTATCATCTGAACTGCAAATATTATAGGTTTAGTATTTTTATATCTACTATCTAATAGTTCTCTAAATGTTTCAATAATCCACTCACTCTCTCCTTTCATGTGGAGACTAAGATACGACATAATCATCTTAATTCCTGTCATTTGTTGTTCAAAATTTGGATGATTTGCTACCATCGACATTACAGTAAAATATTTGGACATTGGTGATGTAGAAATATCAAGCTGGGGAGCATTTTCTCCAAATTCTTCTTTCATCTTTTCATTGTGGTGAAAAAGGAGGGTAGCCGCGTCCTCCGCCGTGCCAGGCGAAATGTACCCGGTCCTAACACGAGCAGAGTTGAATATTTCTATTATTTCGCTAGGGATTGGTTCATCTTTTATAATCGCAGAGATTAATAGTTTAGAAATCCTTTTAAATATTTCGGTATTCTGTTTTGAAGGAAATTCAACCTTTTGGTCGCCAGCCGGCACTGGCGCCGCATTGCCCACGCCCGTCGCCAAACCCTGTCCAGCAGCGCCCATGCCTCCGCCCGTCGCCAAACCCTGTCCAGCAGCGCCCATGCCTCCGCCACACTCCGTCCTATAATAAATACACGCCGGCTGTACCCCATTGTTGCATGCATTCGTTGCTTCATTGCAGGCTGCAGGGTCTCCGTGGTTTGGTGGCATGCCCACGCCCTCATCGTCAGTATCTTCAGGGGAATCGTTTCCGGGGTCAACCATTGTGAATTCTCCTGGGTCTTCTCCTGGCAGCAAGATAATGGAGTTGCCGCCGTGATGCCCTACAGCGGTGCCTGGTATGGTGAGAGCATATTTGTAGTGATCTCGGGTCATGTCTAACCAACCATCTAACTCCTGGTTGATTATAGTAAAATACGCAACGGGATCATGGTCATGAATTAAAGTGTGTCCTCCACAAATATATACAATGTTTACAAGTCTAATATTATCAGCTAATACCCTTGAGAGTTTTTCTATTAGTTCTTTGTAATGATTAATAAGTTCATTAAGTTTCGGTTCCGTTATCGTTCCATTATGCTTTACCCTTTCTCCTTCGATGTCCCATTCCAGGCGCATTGAAGAATCTTGCATAAAGTCCAAAAATCCCGTAGTGATATGGTTCATTAATTTAATTAACCATTTTCTTCTTATTTCCTTTTTAGATGCATTTTTTAAATTTCCATTAAGAATTTCAAATGTTAGTTCCTCATATGCTTGTCTGGAGTAGTATAGTACATTAACGTGTCTAGGGTGAAGTGCCTCTGCCGCAGCCGCATCACGGTCTGCAGAGATACCCGCCGACCCCTCGGTGTTGGGTGACGTTGATTGTCCCTTGTTCCAATTCCAAGTATCTCTACCGGGACCGGGTAGGTCTCGTAAATCTGTACGGAAGAGACCATCGCTCCAGTTTTCATCCATCATGTCTTTGTAACAATTATAGTGTTCTTCATCGTTCCACATTAATTGGAAGTATTTTAACCACCACTTACTATCATTATCTTCTTCTACCGCACCCCTTGTGCATTTCAATGCTTCAAGACGCCAGTCATTTATGTC
>Ga0315316_10001030_pt1 | contig 19154 bp, 15 predicted proteins | sample M160m3416metaG_FD_203702 | JGI IMG/M metagenome (GOLD analysis project Ga0315316, IMG submission 203702) | Ammonia-oxidizing marine archaeal communities from Monterey Bay, California, United States - M1 60m 3416 | ecosystem: Environmental > Aquatic > Marine > Intertidal zone | place: USA... | reverse complement strand
CACTCGGACCCCTCATTCGCGGCGATCGGCGGCTTCGACCGCCCGATCCTGCACGGGCTCTGCACCTACGGGTTCACCGGTCGCGCGCTGCTCCACGAGCTCTGTGGTTCCGACCCGAGCCGCTTCAAGCGGATGGATGGACGCTTCAGCAAGCCCGTCATGCCGGGCGACGCGCTGACGGTCTCGATGTGGGTGGACGGCAACCACGCGCTCTTCCAGACCAAGAACCAGGACGGGGAAGTCGTCCTGGATCAGGGCGAGTTCGACTTTGCGTAGGATCCAGGCTGGTGGGTCCGGGTCGAGGGCCTCCTTCCCGACACTGAATCGTCGTCAGCGGCAGGCTTGACGCAAACCCGTCAGACGGTAAACACGAGAGGAGCCTCGACCGGCGTCTTCGTCGTGTCGAAAGGTTCGGAGGAAAAGGCGGGGTCGCCGAAGCGAGGACCCCGGGAGAGTGATCTGGTGACGCTGAGGACTCGGAGACCGCTGAAAACCCGTCGACCGGATGGCCCCGCTGGGGCGTTCGGGCCGCCGGCCTCGCTGAGGCCAAGGGCGGGGCGGCCGACGAGGCGGCGAGCCGAGCAAGAGTGAATCGAGCAACGAAACCCCTGCGCAATCGCGCAGGGGTTTCGTCTTTTTGGGGACGGGACGCGAGCGAACGAAGCAGGACGGGAGCGGAAATGAGACCGAATGTCGAGTCGGACGGGCGATGGTGGACGCTGGGTGGCGCAGAGGTGCTGGACCTGATGGGGACCGTGCGGGGGTTGTTGCGCCGCGGCCAGGTCGTGCATATCGGAACGGACGCGCAGAAAACGTCCTCTCGGATGGAGTTCGTGACCGTGGCCTGTGTCTTGAATCCGGGCAAGGGCGGGCGCGTCTTCTATACACGGCGCTTTGACCGCAAGAACGTCTCGCTCTATGAGAAGCTCTCGACCGAGACCTGGCTCTCGCTGGATCTCGCGATCCGGATGCATGAGGCGTTCTCGCTCACGGCGGAGAAAGAGCAGCTCTGGGTCCACGTGGATGCCAACCCGGACGAGCGCTACGACTCGAGCGATTACGTCAAGCAGTTGGCTGGGATGGTGGCGGGGTCGGGCTTCCCCGTGCTCGTGAAGCCCAATGCGTGGTGCGCCTCGCACGTCGCGGACTTCGCGGTCAAGAATAAGCATTTTCGCGCACGGATGCGCGCGGCCTAACGCGGACCGACGTCGCGCCAGGGCGTCTCGACTAGCCCTTGCGGAGCTCGCCGCCGACCTCCGTGAGGAGCTTCTCGAATCGCGTGAGGAATTTCTGCTCGTCTTTGTCCGTCAGTGTCTTTGTCTGGGACTGGAGCCGGACGTGGAAGGCGAGCGACTTGCGCCCCGCCCCGATCGAGTCGCCGCGATAGAGGTCGAAGAGCTCGACCCCGGCGACCTGCTTCTTGCCGGCGCGCTCGATCAGCTCGATCAGGGCACCGGCTGGGGTCGCTTCTTCGACAGAGGCCGCGACGTCGACCTTGATGCCTGGGAAGCGCGGGAGCGCGCGGTAGCCTTCGTCGTCGCGTCGGGCCGAGAGCAGCGCGTCGAGGCAGAGCTCTCCGACCGCGACCTCGCTGGCGAGGTCCGCGCTGAGTCCGAGCTGGGGCGCGAGGCCCGGCTCGAGGTCTGCGACGACGGCGAGGGGCTCGGTCACGCCGTCGACCTGGAGGAAGAGGCATTTTCCGGGGTGGGCCCAGCTCGGCTGTGTGCCCTCACTCGTCCAGCGAGGCTGCGTGACGCCACGGACGCGAAGCAGGTCATTCAGGATTCCCTGGAGCCCCATTCGTCGACTTGCGTCGTAGCGCGCCTTCTTGCCGGGCGGGGTCCCCGCCCAGGCGAGCGCGAGGAAGTGGCGCTCCCGGGGTTCGCCGCGATCGTTCGCGTGCTCGGGCTCATAGGCCTTGCCGACCTCGAAGAGGCGGACGTCGTCGTGATGGCGCCGGTTGGCTTCGAGGCGCGGCAGCAGGCTCGGCGCCACGCTGCGTCGGACCCGCGATTCGCTCTGGTGGACGGGGTTGATCACGCTGACGTGGGGGAGGTCGAGGTCGCCGAGCATCCCGAGAAGCCCGTCGTCGATGAACGAGTAGGAGATGTTCTCGTGGAAGCGGGCGCCCCCCGCCAGGCGATCCTGGAGCCGCCGCACCAGGAGGCGGCGCTCGTCCTGCGGTGGCGGCACGATGTCGAAGTGGAGGGGGCGTTCGTCGATGTTGCCGTAGCGATGGATGCGACCGACCTCCTCGACGAGGTCCTGCTCGATCGTCACGTCCTTCGTGGCGCGAAAGCTCGGCACGTGGACGGCGAAGAGGTCGCCTTCTCCCGCCGGGTCGCCCTCCACCCGGAATTCGAGACGTTCGAGGATGTTCTGGATCGTGTCGTCGGAGAGCGGCGTGCCCAGGGCGGTGCGGACGCGCGCGTTGCGGAGTGAGACGACCCGCTCCGGGGCGGTCCAATTCCCGACATCGGTGGCGGGGCAGGGCAGGCGGACCTCCGGGTGGATCTCCGCGAGCAGCCGTGCGAAATGGCCTGCTGCCTGGAGCGGGAGATGGGGGTCGAGTGACTTCTCGAAGCGCGCCGAAGAGTCCGTGCGCAGCCCGACCTGGGTCGACGTGCGCCGGATCGTCGTCGCGTCGAAGGTCGCCACCTCGAGCAGCAGCGAGTCGGTGTCGGCTGCGACCTTCGAGCCCTCTCCGCCCATGATGCCGGCCAGGGCGACGGGGGTGTCGCCGGCACAGATCAACAGGTCGCTCTCGCGGAGCGCCCGGGCTTCGCCGTCGAGGGTCTCGATGGACTCGCCGGATTGCGCCGTCCGCACGACGATCCCGCGTCCTGCGCCGTCGAGTTCGAGTCGCTGGCGGTCGAAGACGTGGTTGGGTTGGCCCAGGTCTAGCATCACGAAATTGGAGAGGTCGACCAGGAGATCGATCGGGCGCTGGCCCACGGCGAGCAACAGCCAGCGCAGCCAGTCCGGGGAGGGGCCGGGCCGCACCCCGTCGATCGGGAGGCCCACATAACGCGCGCAGCCCTCGGTCTCGATCGAGATCGGGTAGAGCGCACCGTCGCCGGTGGCGGGCAGGGAGGTGTCGAGCGGGTGTAGCTCGCGTTCATAGATGGCGGCGATCTCGCGGGCGATCCCGCGATGTCCCCATAAATCAGGACGATGGGTGAGCGACTTGTTGTCGATCTCGATGACCCAGTCCTCGAGGTCGAGGGCCTCGGCGACGCTGGCGCCGACCCGGGCGTTCTCGGGCAGAACCCAGATTCCGTCGTGCTCGTCCCCGAGTTCGAGCTCGCGGACCGAGCAGATCATGCCGACCGAGACAACGCCGCGGATCTTCGACTTCTTGATCTTGAAGTCCCCCGGCAGGGTCGTCCCGACCCGGGCGACCGCGACCTTTTGATTCGCCGCCACGTTGGGCGCGCCACAGACGATCGCGAGGGGGTCCTCCCCGCCGACGTCGACGCTGCAGAGCGAGAGCTTCTCGGCGTCGGGATGAGGCTCTTTCGTGACGACGCGCCCGACGACGACGTCGTGGAGCTGGGGTGCGACCCGTTCCAGGCCCTCCACCTCGGCGGTCGAGAGCGTCAGGTCGTCGGCCAGTTGATCGGGCGTGATGTCCGTGAGGTCGACGTGGCGCGCCAGCCAGCGCATCGAGACGTACATCAGAATTGCTCCAGGAAGCGGACGTCGCCCTCGAGGAGGTGGCGGACGTCGTCAATGTTATGTCGCAGCATCACGAGTCGCGATAGCCCCAGGCCGAAGGCGAATCCGCTCCACTCGTCGGGATCGATGCCGCCGGCGCGGAGCACGTTGGGGTGGACGAGGCCGCAGGGTAGAAGCTCGATCCAGGTCGTTCGCTTGCAGACGGAGCACCCCTCGTCGCAGAAGGGGCAGCGGGCGTCGAGCTCGAAGCCGGGCTCGACGAAGGGGAAATGGCCCGGCCGCAGCCGCACGTCGAGGTCGCGATCGAAGATCCCGCGGAGCAGGGCCTTCATGGCGCCGATCAGGTGGGCGACCGAGATGTCCTTACCGACGACCAGCCCCTCCATCTGATAGAACGTATGATCGTGGCTCGCGTCGGTCGTCTCCTGTCGAAAGACCCGGCCGGGCGCGATCACGCGGAAAGGCGGTGTCCGATTTTCCATCGCTCGGACCTGCACGGGTGAGGTGTGTGTTCGCAGGACCAGGCGACCCTCTTCATCACAGTAGAAGGTGTCCTGTGAATCGCGCGCCGGGTGGTCCTTCGTGATGTTGAGCGCTTCGAAGTTGTAGTGATCGAGCTCGACCTCCGGGCCGTCGAGGACCTCGTAGCCCATCGACAGAAAGAGATCCTCGAGCTCGCGCGTCACCTGCGTGAGCGGGTGGAGGCTGCCTCGCTCGGCCAGAGGAGGCGGGAGGGAGGGGTCGAAATCGTCTGCCCGGCGCGCCGCGTCGAGTTTTTCGGAGTCGAAGGCCGTGCGTCGGGCCTGGATCTCCTCGAGGATCGACTGCTTGAGGGCATTTGCCTTCTGTCCGTGCCCCTTTCGCTCATCGGGGGGCAGCTTCGGGATCTCGGCGAGCAGCGAGGCGACGACGCCCTTCTTGCCGACATATTCGCGTTCGAGGTCCTTCAGCGCCTTCGCGTCGGCGCAGACGCTGATGCGGAGGCGCGCTTCTTCGAGGGTGGCTTCCAGGTCCATCTTCGCTTCCTCAATCCTCGTCGCCTCGGGCTGATCGAGGCGAGCATTCGCTTGGACCGCTCTGAGCCCCACCGGAGGCCTCTGTCGGTCGGTCCAGGGGCGTCCGGGCACATCGAAGGGGGGACCACCCGGGGGTAGCGCGCCGGAGGGTAACGAATCGGCAGGCTCTGTGGAGATGGGCTCATGCGGTCTCTGAGTCTCGGAGACGAATACAGGGGTTTCCCGCGGAAGTGGCAGCGGGGCGGCAGTTCAGATCGAGGGATTCCGGAGCGGGTCGGGCGATTGCTACCGTGGGGTCATGGGCAGAAAAAGAGAAGAGCGCTTATGTGAAGCACTTCACTGCTGCATTCGGGTGGAGAGCGATCCTCTGAAATGTCGACGGCGACAGGAGCAGGTGGCTTCCCCATGCAAGCGTTTTTCCCTCATTCAATTCCCCCATCGTGGAGCCACGAGGCGATGAACCCGCGGACCCCGGGGATGCTGCTCGGTCTCGGCGCCATCGCGGTATGCCTCGGGCTGCGGGCAGGTGGAGCGCTGGAGGGCCTCGAGCTCGCGGTCCACGATCGATTGCTGCGCGGTGCCCAGGGCAGTCTGACGGACTCCGCGCCGGTGGTGTTGCTTGCGCTCCAGGAGGAGGACTTCGGGCGCTACGGCTACCCGATTTCAGACGCATTGCTGGCCGAGGCGCTCCAGGGGCTGGTGGACGCCGGTGCGGTTGCCGTCGGAGTCGATCTCTACCGGGATGGCCCCGCGGGTCCGGGGGCCGAAGCGCTCGCGGGCTGGGCGGCCCTCGCGGAGGTCGTGTCGGCGCATCCTCAGATCGTCACCTGTGAGTTGCTCGCCTCGCACGAGCGCAGCGGGATCGCCGCGCCGGATTTCGCTCCCGATCATCAGGTGGGGTTCAACAACCTGTTGATGGACCCCGGTCGCGTGGTGAGGCGGGGCTATCTCTTTGCGTGGGACGAGTCTGGGGCGGCGCATAGCTCGCTGAGTCTGCAGCTGGCGCTGCGCTACCTCGCGCGGGAGCGGGTCGGCCTGGGTCCCGCCCTGGAAGACGAAGCGTGGGTCCAGCTCGGTTCGACCGTCATCCCGCCGCTGGAGTCGGATTTTGGGGCCTATGTCGATCTCGATGCCGGGGGGTACCAGTTCCCTCTGGATTACGCGCGTTCCGACGACGAGATCGACACGCTGGGTTTTGGCTCGCTCGTGGAGCGGAGCTTCGATCCGGGACGCGTCGAGGGCCGTGTCGTGGTCGTTGGGACGGACTCGCCGAGCGTGAAGGACGACTTCAACGCGCCGACCTCCCGGGATCAGGCCATCAAGGGGTTCCGTATCCATGCGCATTTGGTCGACCAGTTGATCCGGATCGGTCAGGGAACAGCGGTTCCGGTGGGAGACTGGAATGGCGCCGTGGAGACGGCCTGGGTCGTCGGTTGGGGACTCGCTGGGATCGGCTTGTCGCTCTGGATGGCCTCGCTCGGTTGGGCGGTCCCGGCCTACGCCGCGGGCCTGATGCTCCTTTTCGGGGCGTATGCGGCGCTCTTCGCCAATGGGGTCTGGGTCCCCGTTGTGGCGCCCGCGATTGCGTGGGTGGGGGCAGGGGGCGTCGCGGTGGGCGACCGCGCACGCAGGGAGGCGCGAGAGCAGCGCCAGTTGATGTCGCTCTTCCGGCGCTTCAGCTCGCATCGGGTGGCCGACACGCTCTGGCGCCAAAGAGACGAATTCATGGAGGGCGGACGGCCGCGGCCCCAGCGCGTGACGCTCACGGCACTGCTGTCGGATTTGAAGGGCTATACCGCGGCGTCCGAAAAAATGGAGCCCGACCAATTGATGAGCTGGATCGGCGAGTACATGGACGTGATGACCCGCATCATCGAGTCGCACGAGGGGCACGTCGACGACTATGTGGGCGACGGCATCAAGGCGAATTTCGGGGTGCCGATCCCCAGCCCGGATGAAGCGGCCGTCGCCACGGAAGCCCGCCGAGCAGTGACCTGTGCCCTCGAGATGGGCGAGGCCCTCGAACGGTTGAATGTGCAGTGGAGCGCTCGGGGCTGGCCGACGGGCCGCCAGCGAGTGGGGCTCTTTACGGGAGAGGCCGTGGTCGGCTCGATCGGAAGCGAGGCCCGGACCAAATACACCTCTGTCGGAGACACCATCAACTCTGCCGCGCGGCTTGAGGGCGTGGGAGGGACGCTGGACTTCGACGCAGAGGAGCATCTACAGCGAATTCTGATCGGCGAGCGTACGCACGCGTTGATCGGAGACGCGTTCGAGGTCGAGGACCAGGGGCTGCACGCGCTCAAGGGCAAGGCCGAACGGCTTCGGATCTACCGCGTTTGGGGCTTTGCGCCCGAAACGGAGGAGGAGAAAACGAGATGAGAATTTTGAGACGACGAATCGCGGGCCGGGGGTTCGCTGGACTCGTGCTGGGGTTGGTGTTCTGGACCGCGACCGGTGCGGCCGCCGACGACGGGGAGGGGGTCTCCGGAGACGACTCCGCGAAGGCGGCTGCCGAGGGTGCTTCGCCGGGGCCCGGGGGTGTCTCAAACGATGAATTCCAGCCCGTTCGGGAGGATTGGGCGCCGATCCTATACGTACCGCCGAGCCGGGGTCGCGGTCAGGCTCTGGAGACGGCTGGGGGCGGGACGCGAGGCATCGCGCGGAAGGAAGGGCTCTCGGTCGCGGTCGTCGCGCCGCCCCACCTCGCGCTCACGACCCGCGAACAGCCGACGCTCTATTGGTTCGTGTCGGCCCCGACGTCGGCGCGGATCGACCTGACGCTGGTCGATGACTCCATGATCGACCCATTGCTCGAGATGACCGTGCCCTATCCGGTGGAGCGTGGCATCCATGCGCTCGATCTGCGCTCGTTGGGGATCCGGCTGGAGCCGGAGAAGGTCTACCGCTGGCACGTCGCGGTCGTGCACGATTCAGAGCGCCGTTCTTCCGACCTCCTCGCGGAGGGATTGATCGAACGCTCGGGCATGCCACCGCGTCTGACGCGGTCGCTGCAGGAAGCACGTCATGCCTATGCCCCCTATGCGATCTCGGGGTTCTGGTACGACGCGATGTCCGAGCTGCGCAGCGCGATCGCGCTCGATCCGGAGGATCGTCGCCTGAGGTTGCAGGAGGTCGCCTTGCTCGAGCAGGCCGGCCTCGGGGAGGTGGCTAGGTTCGCCCGGAGCTCGGGACATTGAGCGCAAGGCCGAGGGCGGCTGCGGTGAGGGCGGAGGCGGTCCAATAGGGTAGGGGCGCCCCGAAGTCGTAGAGCAGGCCGGCAGCGATGGGCCCGACGATGCGGGCCGCGGAGGCCGTCGATTGGAATACCCCCAGCACGAGGCCGCGGGAACTCTCGTCCGCCGCGAGGGAGACGAGGCTCATCATCGGAGGCTGGCAGATTCCCCGTCCCACGGCGGCGAGGCCGAGTGGCACCATCAAGAGGCCGACGTTCGAGGGGAGCGGTACCAGCAGGAAGGCGAGGGCCATGCAGGAGAGCCCGGCCAGGATGAGCTGCCGCTCCGCGTAGCGCTCGGATAGGCGCTTCATACCGCCCCCCTGGATGCCGCCCATGACGACTGCCATCGCGAGCATCACGAGCCCGACCCCGAGCTCGTCGTAGCCGAACCGGTGGGACATGAAGAAGGCAAAGGTCGTTTCGAGCTGGGTGACGGCCAGGCTGAACAGGAAATAGACGAGGCAGACCCGTCCGATCACGGGCGCGCGGAGCACGTCGAGGCGGCTGGTCAGATTCGGCTGGGGGCGCTCCCCGCGTCGTTCAGGCTCGCGCAGGCGCAGCGTCGCCCAGACCAGGTTGATTGCAGCCATGCCCGCCGCGACCAGCATGGGCATTTCGTGGCCGAGCCGCGAAAGGACGCCGCCCAGCGGTGGCCCGAGCGTGAATCCCACCGCGAACGAGGCCCCGATCATGCCCATCCAGCGGGTGCGGTCGGCCTCGTCGGTCACGTCGGTGAGATACGCGGTGGCCACGCTCACGTTCGAACCGAAGACGCCCGCGAGCAATCGAGCCGCGAAAATCTGCCCCAGGGAGTCGGCGAATCCCAAAAAAAGCAGAGCGAGAGCGGTCCCCGCGATCGTGAAGAGCATCACGGGCCGCCGGCCGACGCGGTCCGAGAGCCGGCCCCAGACGGGGGCGAAGAGGAATTGGGCTGCGGCGTGGCTCGACAGCAGTACCCCCAACATCAGCCCGCTCGCGCCGTAGCGCTCGGCCCAGAAGGGCAGAATCGGGACTACGATCCCGAAGCCGATCAGGTCGACCACGATTACCGAGAACAGGACGCCCAGCCCCGGGGTGGAGGCCTGCGGGGTGCCATTTTCGGTCGGGTCCGAGCTCAATCGTCACTCCGGCGGCCGGCTGGAGACGCACGGCCGAATAGGCACGCTAGCAGTGACGTCCGGTGAACCCAGCGGATTCGATTCGAAATGCCAGTGCGGGTGCCTGCGTTGCGCGGGCGCGCGGATCCTCTAATTTTCGGCCGATCCTCGCGCGGGCTCGCCGAGCGGGATGAGTAGGGAGAGATCCTTGTCCGAGAAGATTGCCGCCAAGTCCGAGCAGACCCTTCGTGAGTGGTCTCAGCAGCAGCGCAACTCCGAAACGATGGTGCCGATCCTCGGCGAGCTCTACCGGGAGCGAGGGGTGATCGCGACCCTCTTCGGCAATTCCCTGGTCAATAAATCACCACTCGAGATCCTCGAACTCCACCGGATCGCCCGCGTGAATACGGACGCGACGATCAGCACGATCGACACCTATCCAATCCTCTCGGCGCTGGCCCGCCTCGATCTGGCCCCCGCACGGATCGATCTGGGGAACCTGGTCAGTCATTGGCGTCAGGCGACGCCGGGGACCGGGGTCGAGGACTTCGTCTGCGACGAACTCGCAGGGATCGCGACGGGCAAGACCTCTCTGCGCGACAACCCCCAGGACGTCGTGCTCTATGGCTTTGGCCGGATCGGTCGTCTGGTCGCGCGCATCCTCGCCGGGAAGACCGGGGGTGGAGACAACCTGCGCCTGCGAGCGATCGTCGTGCGCCCGGGTGGGGACAACGACCTGTCCAAGCGTGCCAGCCTGCTCCGCCGAGACTCGATCCATGGCCCCTTCTCGGGCGAGGTCACCGTCGATCACGACGACAATGCGCTGATCATCAATGGCAACCTCGTGCATGTGATCTACGCGAGCAGTCCCTCGGACTGCGACTATTCGCAATACGGGATCCGTGACGCCATCGTGGTGGACAATACGGGGAAATGGCGGTCTCGCGAGGATCTCGAGCAACACCTGGTGCCGGGGGCCTCGAAGGTCATCCTGACGGCGCCAGGCAAGGGCGACGTGCCGAACGTCGTCTACGGCGCCAATCACCACGGCATGACGGAGTCGGGCGACGTGCTCTCGGCGGCCTCGTGTACGACGAACGCGATCGTCCCCGTGCTCAAGGCGGTGAACGACGAGTTCACGATCAAGAGCGGGCATATCGAGAGCATCCACGCCTTTACGAACGATCAAAACCTGATCGACAACTATCACAACAAAGAACGGCGTGGACGGGCCGCACCCCTCAATATGGTGGTGACGGAGACGGGTGCCGCGAAGGCCGTCGCGAAATGCCTGCCGGAGCTCGGTGGAAAGTTGACGGGGAACGCGATTCGCGTGCCTACGCCGAACGTCTCCCTCGCCGTGATGAGCTTGAACCTGGGGCGTGAAACGAGCGTTGAGGCGCTCAACGAGTATCTGCTCAAGACCTCTCTCGAAGGGGATCTGCAGAACCAGATCGACTACTCGAAATCGACGGAGGTCGTCTCCAGCGACTTCGTCGGCAACCGTTACGCCGGGATCGTCGATGCTCCTGCGACGATCGTTCAAGCCGACCAAGCCGTGCTCTACATCTGGTACGACAACGAATTCGGTTACAGCCGTCAGGTCGTGCGTTGCCTGGAGGAGCTCGCGGGAATCGTGATGCCGAATTTCCCGAAGCGAGCCACCGCGCAATAGAACTCCGCGCCGATGCCTGTGGCTGCTGCGAGGGCTGGGATTCGCTGGACGCGGCCGCCCGGTTCTCGGTCAGGGAGGCGTTGGGGAGAGCCCGAAGGGAACCCGGAGCGAGATGCTCACTCTCGGGGCCGGGTCGTATTGTTGGTCGTAGAGCCTGCGGCCTCGGTCGTCCTCCACACGGAGGCGTCCTGCGATACCGAGTCCGGTGCTGAAATCCAGCGCGGCCGAGGCGCCCAGGCGGAGCCGGACTCCGATCTCGAGCGGCACGGTGGTGACTTCGCCGACGCCGTTCCGGTCGGCGGCACGACCGTTTCGGTCCAGCCGAAAGCGGGTCCGTTCGTAACCGAGCGAGGTAAAGAGCTGGATCGAATCGCTTGGGCCCCAGGTGAGGATCGCGCGTCCGCCCTGTTGCCAGCTGCCCTCCGTGGAGAGGGCGAGCCCGTCATCGATCTGCCAGCGCAGCGAGACGACGGGAAACGTCTCGAGGTCGTCCTCGAGTTGGCTGGTGAAGCCGATCCCCGCGCCGAGCGTGATCGCGTCGTTCAGCTGCACCCGGAGCAGCGCGGAGAGCCCTCCCGTGAACGCGTTACGCCTCGAACCGGTCTCCGCGGCCCAGCGGATGGGGACCGTGGTCACGAGCGCCACGCGTTGGCCGATCAGGACGGTCGCGTTCGGGAGGAAATCGAGTGTATGGATCGAATTCCAGGGGTCCTTCGGTAGCTGGGTCCCACCGAAGGTGGAGGGCGATCCACCGTCCAGGTTGAAGTCGAAATCGGTATAGGCGTAGCGCGTGCCGAAGCCGACGAGCACGGACTCGTTGATCGGCCCACCGAATTCGCCTTCCACCCCGGTACGCCAGGTGTGGAATTCGTCTCCGGCATCACTTTTGGTCTCGAACTCGCTCCGGAAGTCCGCGGCGACGTGTCCACGCCACTCGAAGCGCGGCGCGTGCTCGCGGACGATCGAAACCTGCGCGTGTGCCCTATGACTCCCGCACAGAGCCAGTCCGAAGCCGAAGGCGGCGAGGACTCCGGTCGCGAGCCGCCGCCGCGCCGTTCGCCGATGCGTGCGCTGTGACTCCATCTCCCCCACTCCCACCCCCACCCTGCGTGTTCGCGCCAGCTTCGCGCGGGAGGGCGGTGGCGTCTAGTCCTTCCAGCCCGACTGGGCGCCCTTCACCATGGCGAAGGGGCCGACCGGCCAACCGAAACAGTCGACCATCAATTGGTTGACGTCTTCCTGGGAGGCGATCCCTTCGGTGACGACGCGGCTCGCTTCCTGGATCATCGCGCCGTAGACCCGGTTGGCGACGTACCCCCAGGCCATCGGGTGGTCCTTTACGACGACCGGATGTTTGCCGCAGGCTGCGGCCAGCGCGCGGACGGTCTCGACGACTTCTGGGCTCGTCTCGTCGCTCGCGACGATCTCGGCAAATTTCATCACGACGGGGGGCGAGGCCCAGTGCCACACGATCACCCGGTCGGGTCGATCCGTCGCGGCGGCGAGCGCTGCGAGCGGGAAGCCCGAGCTATTGGAGGCGAGAATCGCGTCCGGAGAGGCCAGGCGGTCGAGGTCACGGAAGATCCGGATCTTCAAGTCGAGTCGCTCGGGGACGCACTCGACGATGAGCTCCGCCGTGCCGACAGCCTCCTCGAAGCGCGTCGAGAGGGTGAGTCGAGCGAGGGCCGCGTCGGCCTCGGCTCGGTCGAGCTTGCCTCGCTCCACCGCGCGGTCGAAGCCATATCGGCCGCTCGTCACGCCCGTGCGGGCTTTCTCGACCGCCGCTTCATCCACATCCGTGCAATGGACGTCGTTGCCTGCCTGCGCCAGGACCTGGGCAATTCCACTTCCCATCACACCGGCTCCGATCACCGCGATTCGCATCTCATCCTCCCTTGATTGATTCTTCTTCGAGCGCGGCCCCTCGGCCTAACGCGTTTGGCTCGGCGGATCTTCCGTTGGTAGATGGTCGATCCGGTTGAACGAGAGCAGCCTGGCCGGCGTGGCGAGCGAGAGCTCGCTGATCGCGCAATTTTTCATCATGCGCTCCCATTTTCTGTAGTCGTCGTCGAGCAGGATTCCCAAGGCGATGGACAGCGCGCCGCCATGGGTGACGACGACGACGCGTTGCCCGGGATGGCGGCGTGAAATGCGCGTCAGCGCTCCGGCCACCCGGTCGCCGACCTGTTTCGGGGCCTCTCCGCCGTGGGGTCGGAAGCCGGGGTCGATTTTGATGTTGTCGAAGAGCTTCTTGTCTTCCCAGAGAGTGCGGAAGCTCAAGCCCTCCCAGGTTCCGAGATCATATTCGACGAGGTCGTCCTCGAGCGTGGGTTCGAGGCCGAGCGGTCCGGCGATGGCGAGTGCGGTGTGGTGTGCGCGGTCCAGCGGGCTCGAGTAGATGTGTGCGACGGGGGCCAGGTGCGCGCGGATATGGGCGCCGACCGCCTCGGCCTGGCGCCGGCCGTGGGCGGTGAGGGAGGTGTTCGTCGATCCGTGCCAGACGCCTTCGAGGTTGGCGGTGGTCTGGCCGTGCCGGACGAGGGTGATGAGTGCGTGGAGGTCGTCAGGGTCGGGCGGTGCGTCCATGGCGGCGGGAGCATACACGCCCGATGAGCGTCGGGCGGGTCGTCGTCCGGCTCGTCAGTCGCTCCGCCCGACCACCACGTGTCCGTAACTCGAGAGCCAGCCGAGCGGTGACATCTGATCGACGTACAGCTGGGCCGCGGCTCGCGTGAGCCGGACGGTGGGCGACGAGGCCCTCCTTGGGGCGGGGCCTTCGAGCACCTCGGGCGCGGGTGGGGTCTCGGGGCTCGTCGAGACCGGAGAGACGGGCCCTCGCAAGGACAAGGTCTCTTCGGGCTCGTCGGCCGAGGCCACCGGCGCGGCGAGGGCGATGGCCAAGAGGCCAACCGCGAAGCTCGAACCGACCAGAATGTTGCTTAAAGCACCCATTATGAGAGTGCGATCGGAGGGGCTCGGGGGTCACTTGAGACGATAGGGGTGAAAAGCACTCGACTTGCCGACGCGAATCACTTTCGTGCCGGCGTGGCGGCGACCGGGCGGCTTCAGGCGTTCTCGAGCAGCTCGGCCAGTTCGTCGCGGCTCAGCCGGCTGCCGCCCTCCGAGTCTTCAAGGGCGGCGTTGGCCAGCGCACGCTTTCGCGCATGGAGCGTCAGGATGCCCTCCTCGACCGTGTCTCGCGCGATCAGCCGGTGGAGCACGACGGGGCGATCCTGGCCGATGCGGTGCGCTCGGTCTGCGGCCTGCTGCTCCACGGCGGGATTCCACCAGGGATCGAGCAGGAAGACGTGGTCCGCCGCGGTGAGGTTCAGCCCCGTTCCGCCCGCGCGAAGCGAGAGCAGCATCACGGGCGGACCCGAATCCTGTTGGAAGTTCTCGACGACGCCACCGCGGTCGCGCGTCGAGCCATCCAGCCGGAGCCAATTGATCCCGCGCGTGCGGAGACCGGGCTCGACCAGGTCGAGCAGGCTCGTCCATTGGGAAAAGACCAGCGCCTTGTGTCCGTCGGCGACCGCCTCCTCGAGTCGAGCGAAGAGGGTTTCGAGCTTGGAAGAGGACCCGCTCTCGGACTGCTGGCCCGGGACGAGGCTGGCGTGGCAAGCCGCCTGCCGAAGGCGCAAGAGCGCCTCGAGCGCGGCCATCACGTTCCCCCCGGCGCGCAGCCGTTCGACGACGTCGCGGAGGGTGGCGGCGCGGACGCTGTCGTAGACGGCTCGTTCGTCCACGCTCAGCTCGCAGTCGAGCACGATCTCCGTGAGCGGGGGGAGTTCCGGTGCCACCTCCGACTTGAGGCGCCGCAGCAGGAAGGGGCGGATCCGCTGGCGCAGACGTTGAGCCACGCTGCCGTCGCCGTCCGCAATCGGTCGCGCGTACCGGTCGCGGAAATCCGTGCGCCCGCCGAGGAGGCCGGGGTTGAGGAAATGCAGCTGGCTCCACAACTCGTCGAGACGATTTTCGACCGGTGTGCCCGTCAGGGCGAAGCGGGCTCGGGACTGAAGGCGATGGGCCGCGCGTGCGATCTGGCTCTCAGGATTCTTGATCGCCTGGGCCTCGTCCAGGATGACGCAATCCCAGACGGGTTCGGCCAGGATTTCGACGTCTTGACGCAGTAGCGCGTAGCTCGTGATCGTGACTTCGGCCTGGGCGTCCAGTCGACGGCCCGCCCCGTGGAAAAGGGCGACGGACAGGCTGGAGCGGAAGCGTTCGATCTCGCGGACCCACCCGTGGAGCACCGACGTGGGGGCGACCACGAGGGTTCTTCCCTCGATCGCGCACAGCGCCTGGAGTGTCTTGCCGAGTCCCATGTCATCGGCCAGCAGGGCGCCGAGGCCCGCTCGCCGAAGGAATACGAGCCAGTCCACACCGTGCCGCTGATAGGGCCGGAGGACCGACTCCAATTCGGGATCGACCGCGGCTCGGGGGATGCCCTCGAAGCCTTCGAGCAGCGGGCGAAGCCCTTCGAGGGAGGGCGGCGGCGGCTCGTCGAGGTCTTCGCATAGCAGGGCGAGGTCGGGCAGGGCGTGACGGGCGACCCGGCCACGGGGGTCACGCGCCGCGAGCAGGTCGGCGATTCGATCTCCGTAACGCGCCAGCCAATCGGAGGGGAGTCTGGCGAATCCGCCTCCGTCGAGGGCGACGACGGACTCGCCCTGAGACCAGGCCTGGAGGACGGACTCCGCCTGGGCTTGTGTCGGGGGGGAGTCGGCGCGCGGGGCGTCGTCCTGCATTTCGTCGAGCGAGAAGTCGATCGAGAGTCGGTCGTCGTCGATGTGGATCGCGGCTGCGAGGTCTCCTCGGAGCTGGAAGTCGTGATGGCTCGCGCCGACGACCTCCATCGAAGTGGCCTCCAAACGTCCGGCGAGCCGGATGGCATCGGTGGCGGAGAGCCGGCTCCGGATCCCCGGCCGCAGACCGAGCTCGGTTCGGAGCTTTGCGACGGCTTCGTTCTCCGCGCTCTCCATTCGGATCGGGATCTCGCCGCCGCCCAGGTGGATGAGCCGGCCGGCGTCGATTCGTGCGACCGGCGGATCGCCGTAGACGAGTGTCGGGAATACGCTGAGTCCTGTTCCCTCTCGAGTGACTTCGATTCGAATCCGAGGCCGCTCCCCTCGGCGCGCCGAGGGCAGCTCTTCGGACTCGACCTCGAGCGGGATCCGTTTCTCGAGCTCGGGGATCACTTCGGTCACGAGTGTGGCGAGGTCGTCATGGCTGAAGAATCGACCGCGCGGGAGGTCGGCGAGTTCGCGTCCGGTGAGCTTGTTGGGCGCGAGGGGGTGGAGCGTATCGCCGGCTTGGACGAAGCCGTTGCGAAACGCCTTCTCGATCCGTCGATCCTGCTCGACGAAGAGGCGTACGCCGCCGGGGGCGTCGACGACTTTGGCGACCAATCCGATCGGCTCGGTTTCGACCTGGATCGGGACGCCGTCCAGGAAGACTCGCTCCGTTCCGCTGAGCTTGTCGAGGAGGCTTGCCAGGTTGGGCCGCGAGGTGGAGCCGGCGTGACGGGCCGAGAGCAGCTTGTCGATCGCGGTGTCGGCCGGGGTGGTCACGAACGCTGGCCCGTCGTGGTGGCCCGCGGCGGCCGCGGTGAGGCTGTCTTTCAGGACCTGGCGTTTGCCCTCGAACTCGATCTCGCGGGTCAGCCAGAGGTGTCCCTTACGATTCTCGAGCGAATAGACGATTCGCCCTCGGCCTTCCCCTTGCGTGGGGAGCTCCTCGCCCGCCTTCTGGGCTCGGCGCACGGCGATGACGGCGGCCGCGACGTGGTCGCAGGGGTCCTCGGGACTGTTGCAGGAGCATTCCCAGTCCTCGTCCTTCGGATGCAGGGTGACCTGGGGCGCGTCCCTGCCCTTACGGGCCACGACTCGCAGCGTGACCGTCGTACCGCTTCGCTCTTCGATGCTCACTGCGTCGCCGCGAGCGAGTGAAACGCCGCGCGACCAGGTGGCGCGAGGGCAGGCCTCCTGCACGGCCTCGAAGAGGGGCTGTATGGCGTTCAAGGAGGGTGACCGTCTGGTGTGCGCGGACGCGCGAGCGGAGAAAAAGGGACAAGAGGAACAAGCGGGACGCGGGATGCTAACCGATCTGAGCGGTGCCAGCCGACTCGGAATCGACGGATTTCAGTCGTGGGCAATCCCGGCGCGGCGCGCCCACTCGCGGGTCTCGGCTTCGAGCGCAGCGGGCTCGTTGGCCTCCGGATTGTCCGCGACATGCTGAGCGAGGTGGGCGAGGGCCTCTCCGACGTGGCGCCCGGGGCCCCCGCCGAGCGTCTCCATGACGGCCCGCCCGTCGAAGGCCAGAGCGCGGACGTGGCCACTCCGTGCCTCGGCCGAGCGGATCTGCTCGATCTGGTCGGCGAGCAGCGCGAGTCGGGCTTCCGCGGGCGCGGTCTCTCCGGGGTCCAGATACTGGGCAATTTCGGCCCGCCTCCAGGCGAAGAGCGCATCGATCTCTTCGGGCGCACATTTCCGCACCAGTCGCCGTAGCGACGTGTCCTTGTTGTCGTCCCCGAGGCGGTCGATCGGATGGGCTGCCTGGAGCCGCTCGATGCGTCGGGCGAGCCGATGTGGGACGCGCAGCCGGATCATCGCCGTGGCGGTCGCGCCCCCGCGCAGCCAGGCGGCCCAGCGGAGCGCAGGCATCGCTGGTAGACGGGCGATACGGGATTCGGGCCCACTCTGCGTGCCTGGTGCGACGAGCGCAGAGACTCCGCTGGTGCGGAGGAAGCGGAGCGCCGGGCCGGGGTCCGCTGAGGCGAGGATGCGGGAGATCTCGCGCCGAGCCGGCGCCCCGCGCGGCAGGCGCTCTATGAGTCCGGGCAGGCTCTCGCGGGCCGCGGCCAGCAAGTCCTCCGAGGGAACGAGGCCGCGTTCGGCAATCAGGCGTGCAGCGATCCAGAATCGCCTTGGTGCGCGGACGAAAGGCGCGCGCTCTGCTCCGGCGAGTTCCAGTCGCCCCTCCAGGTAAGCCCCCAGAGCCTGGATGGGATCGATCCAGGACGCGTCTGCCGGGCGATAGGCGAATGCGAAGGGCCCCAGGCCGAAGTCCAAGAGCGCCTCGGGCAGATTCCGCTCGCCCAGGCAGATCAGGTCGACTGGCCCTGCGGAGGTCGCCTGGGTGATCCGGGCCTGCGCCTCGGCGGTCACGACCGCGCGCGGTAGGGCGCGGAGCAGGGTCTCGGGGGCTGCCGCGCAAATCAGAGATCGCGTCGACGAAGCGGCGCCGATGCGCAGATCATCGAGCAATCCCTCGCCGTGGCTGAACGAACGGATCCCGCGTTCTTCGAGATGGGCGCACAATTCGAGCACGGGCTTGGGAACGGAGAGTGCGATCGGGCGTATACCGGGTTGACTCATCGCGGTCGCGCAGTGTAGACCGTGAAGGCGGGTCTGGCTCGACGTTTGATCGCGTCCTGGGAAGACCCCCGGGTCATCCAGCGGGAGAAGCATGTCATGTCGAATCCAAATCGGAAGGCCGTCCTTCTTTTCACGCGCCCCAAGCACGCTTCAGGGGTGGGCCTGGGATTGGCAGCTGCGGTTTTTGTGTGTGTGGGACTCGCGGGCAATGCCCATGGCTCCGAAGGCCGGGATCGGAGGGTCGGCGTCGGTGAGATCGGTCAGTCGAGCGTCCGCTGCCAGACGCAGAACCGACCGCTGGACGTGGGGCAGGGCAATTACGTGCTCGACCGCGTGACGGAATGCGCCTTCGTCTCCTCGCCGAGCCTGGCGCTCACCGTCCTTCCATCCAGCCCTCCCCCCCAGACGAGGTGCGGGTCTGCCGAAGTCGCCCCGGTCGAACCGGCGCCCGCGCCGGTGGATCCCGCCGCGCTCGTCCAGTGGACCGCGGACCGCACGCGCCTGGGCAATACGCAATATGATCGCACCTTGGGTGCTATGCGCGGGGTCTTTCCCCGCCGAGTTCGCTGACACGCCGGGATCTGTTCTCGACCAGGCTCGTGTCGGATACCGGATCGATGCCCGTTGGGTAGACGCCGTCGGCGATCCTTCCGACGACCTCTCCAGCGACCCCTCCGGCGACCTCTTTAGCCATCCCTCCCACGAAACTTCCGACACTCCAGCGCCGACTCCTTCGGCCCCCACAGACATCGTCCTTGGGTGCTCCTTCGCCCTCAAGATCGCGGCACAAGGCACCGACCTCCTTTAGAGAGGCTCCGGTGATTGCGCTCGTGTCGAGGAGTCAGACGCGGCGTTGCGGAGGGAGTCTCTGGGGAGTGCGCGATGAGTACCGGGGCAGAGTTCTCAGGCCGTCGACCCCGCAGTGACGATGCCCGTTCCGAAGAGCGACATTTTCGGGTCCTGCTCGTCGAAGGCGAAGACGTGCTGGCCGACGAGATTCGTGAAAACCTGGGACGGGCCGTCCGTGGTTCTTTCGAGGTCGTTTTCGAGATGGATCTCGTCGAGGCCGTCGCG
>Ga0315316_10001029_pt1 | contig 19164 bp, 15 predicted proteins | sample M160m3416metaG_FD_203702 | JGI IMG/M metagenome (GOLD analysis project Ga0315316, IMG submission 203702) | Ammonia-oxidizing marine archaeal communities from Monterey Bay, California, United States - M1 60m 3416 | ecosystem: Environmental > Aquatic > Marine > Intertidal zone | place: USA... | reverse complement strand
TAAAAATTTCAGAAAAAGAAAAAAGAAATTTAAGTATTTCAGATGGTTATTCTATTCAGAATGAATTATATGCTCATTATTCTAAAGTCGAAGATTTTACAGCATGGAAAATAGGATGTACAAGTAAGGTCATGCAAGAATACCTAAATATACCTTCACCTTGTTTAGGCAGAGTAATGAAAAAAAATATTTATAAAGGAATTACAAAATTAAATTTCAGTGATTTTATAAGACCTGGAGTTGAATGTGAAATAGCTGTAATTCTATCTGAAGAATTCGATTTAAATAAAAATCAAAAAATGGAAAAAATTATTGATAGAGTTGTGCCTTCTATAGAAATAGTTGATGATAGATGGCCTGACTATTCAAAAGAAGAAACATCAATTTTAATCGCTGATAATTTTTTTGCATCTTCAATTGTTTATGGATCTGGAATTCATATAGGATCAATTGATAATCTTAGAGAAATTAAAGGATTTATGTCTCTAAATAATAAAATTATAGGAGAAGGGAAAGGTTCTGATATTTTAGATGATCCAATAAACGCCCTCAGGTGGTTTTTAGATTTTAATTTTAGTAATGATAATTTTCCTAAACCTGGAGACTTAATTACTTTAGGGTCTATAGTCCAAACTTATTGGGTAAGTAAAAATGACAGAATTAAAATAGATATAGAGAAAATAGGAAATGTGGAAGTTCAATTTAATTAGGAGATAAGAAAAAAATGAAAATAACTAATCTAGAAATATTTATCACAAACCCAGGAGAAAATAGTGTTGATGAAAGTTTTTCTAAATCAATAAAATTTTTTGGGAAAAACCTAATTTTTGTGAAATTAGAAACTGATATTGGTATTACGGGTTGGGGTGAGTGCTACTCACAAACTGATAGAGATACTCAAATTACTTCTCATGTAGAAAAAATGAAAAAATATATTATTGATTATGATCCATTAAACATAAGAAACTTTATTTTAGGAGCTCAGAGGGATTTTTCAAATAAAAGACCTTCTATGGATTTTTGGTGTGCAGTTAGTGGGATAGAGATTGCAATGTGGGATATTGTAGGTAAATATTACGAACAACCTGTGTATAATTTGCTTGGTGGAAAAATAAGAGAAAAAATAAAAGTTTATGCAAATGGATGGGCAACAAGTTTAGAAGAAGAAGATTTATCTAAAAATGCGTTAGATATGGTTAATAAAAGAGGTTTCAAAGCATTAAAATTTGATCCTTTTACTGGTCCATGGGAAGACTGGCCAGAAAATGACATTTTATTTGAAGCATCAAAAAGAGTAGGCATCGTTAGAGAGTCAGTTGGCCCTGACGTAGATATTTTAATAGAAGTTCATAGAAGATTATCCGTTTCTAAAGCACAGATTTTTACTAAAGAAATTGAAAAATATAAACCTTTTTGGATAGAGGAACCATGTATTTCAGAAAACTTAGATGGAATAAAAGAAGTAAAAGATATAACTACTGTTCCTATAGTAACAGGTGAAGCTTTGTATTCAAGAAATATGTTTAAGGATGTTTGTAAAAACCGGGTTGTAGATATTATTAATCCAGATATTTGTAACACAGGAGGAATTTTAGAATTAACATTAATAGCTTCGATGGCAGAAACTTTTTCTATAGGAGTTTCACCACATGGTTGGAATTCAACTGGAGTAGGAGCATCAGCTGCATTAAATGTCTCATCTGTAATAAATAATTTTATAATTTATGAATATATGGTTCATGTAGAAGAATTTTCAAAAAAAATAACTAAAAATCATCCCATTGTAGAGAATAGCTACATTGAATTAAATAATCTTCCTGGATTAGGGACATCTATTAAAGAAGAAGAACTTACATTTAAGGAAAATAATAAAAAAAGAGATTTTGGTAATTTAGACTAGATTTTTTTTATTATCTGTTTTTTAAATTTATTTATTTCGTCCCAATTCCATAATTGAGGGATGGTATCTCCATTAGACCAAAGATCTAATTGATCAAAATAATTTTCAGAGCCGGGATTTCCAGAAGAACCTAAAGGAACAATCCATCTACTATTTTCCCAGTTACTCGGATCATGTGCATATCTATTAACAGAAGCTGCTACTACATTATAATTTTTATCATAAGATCCCGCTAAAGGAGTATCTCCATCTCCACTGGCTGAGACTTTCTTAGGATTTAATATATGACTATAATCTTTAAATACAGAACTTAATGGATGTTGGTGGTTTGTTTGATGAAGATTACCCCATTTCCATTCTTTTAAATTTTCTCCAAATTTTGATTTCAAAAAATCAATTGCCTTTTTGAAAGAATTTATTACTATGTTTTGCCAATTTTCACTTTTATTTAATAAGAAACTTTCATTATTTCCAATATGATCATTAATTAGAGGAACTAAAAATCTTCTCACATGAGAAACAGCACCATAATTTTTCCATTTTATAGTCTCTTCTGCTAGGTTTCCGTAATTAATTTTTATTATTTCTTCAATTATTTTTTCTTTAGTTACTGTATATATAGCTGCTGGTAAACTATCTTTATCCATTAGAAAATCCCAATTAAAAAGTAAATCAATTGCTTCTTCTTCTGTTTTTGATAAAGAACCTTCTGATAATTTTAAATCTTTGAAATATAAAACGATTTTCTCTGCAGGAATTGAAAATTTTTGATTATGCATTTCAAGCATATTTTCAATTTTTAGATTTTTAGAATTATTTTCTATATATTTAGCTAGTACTTTCGCTCTATATTCAGGAGCAAAAGCTATAGACATAAAATATGGATAATCATGATCTACAACTTGTTGATTACAAGTTACTACCCATCCCTCTATAGGATTTCTTGATTTAGGCAATTCATCTCTTGGGATCTCTTTATTTACTATATATTTATCATCCCATCCTTTTGCTATACCCCATTCATGTTGCTTGTCTCTTACAGGAACTGCACCTGCAAATTTGTAACCAAAGTTCTTGTTGGTATCAGCATATGGGTAATTATTAGTCCTATCAGTCCATTTATCAAAAGCTTTTTCTAAATCATCAGCAGATTCTGATTTCATCGCTTCGTACGCTGAATCAATCCAATGAGTACCTTCATCTAAACCTCCAGGGTCACAAAGTGAAAGTACATATTGATCGTTTGGATCTCCATAAATGACATTTCCATTTGTGGTTTTAATTACATCTATTTCTATTTTTTTCTCATTTCTTGGAAAAATTTCTTTCTTGAAAAACTCAGTATCAATCCATTCATTGTTATAAAATTGCTGAATTTTATTTTCTGAATATCTTAATTTTTCAATAAATATATCTTGAGTATCAGCACCTCCATGAGTCATTCCCCATGCAACGTTTTTATTATGTGAAAAATGCATAAAACCAGGGTATCCAGGAATAGTATGTCCCATGCCTTCAAAAGTATCACATTTTAAATGTACTTGATAGTAAACATTAGGAGTATCTAAAGTTCTATGAGAATCACCTCCAACTAGTGGAAATCCAGAATAAGATTTTTCTCCAGATATTGACCATCCATTAGATTCTCCATCAATTGCTCCTATAGATTTGAAATTTTCGGCTGCTTCAGATAATTCTTCAACAGCATTTTTAACTTGCCCTGAGTAAGTACTTCCAGGAGGTAAGGTTAATAGTGCTCCAGGGAAGTATCCAGGTATTAATTTAGCTGCTTTTTCTGCACCTATTTCATTAGATAGCTGTGAATAAAAAAGCTTGCCATTAAAAGAGCCTTCAGCAGCATTTCTGATTTTATAAATTAATATTGAATGCCAGTCTTCCCATTTATCAGGCTTTTTTCCTAAAAGCTTATATTCTATTGGGAATACAGATGTTTCAGAAATATAAAAATTTACTCCTTTTGTAAAAGAAGAAATCATATTTCTTGCACTATCAGATGCATTTTTCAAATCTGATTTTGCAACTCTTTCAAAGTCTCGCTTTAGATTTAGCTTATCATTAGCTATTGCTTTTTTTCCTAAATATTCTGAAGAACGTCCAAGGCATCTCAATCTATCCAAATCCATTTGAAATAATCTATCTTGAGCAATAGTAAATCCTTGTGCAAAAAACAAGTCACTTTCATTATTTGCGGATATGTGAGGAATCCCCCATTTATCTCTATAAATTTCTACATCATCACTCAGGACTTTCGATTCGAAAGAAGAAGTTAGATCAGGCAAAAATTCTTTAGGATTTAGCATATGTTTATTTAGGTCCGCTTGAAATAATTCCTGCTACTAAATCACCCATTTGACTAGTTGAGAGCTTATGGTCTTGCTCTCCAGCAATATCAACAGTCCTATATCCCTCTGTAATTATTTTATTTATAGCTAATTCAATTTCATCAGCTTCTTCATGAAGTCCAAAAGACCATCTTAACATTAATGCAGCTGATAAAAATGAAGCAACTGGATTAGCAACATTATGTCCAGCTATATCAGGAGCAGAACCATGGATTGGTTCATAAAGAGCAGGCCTTCCTCTTCTTCCTCTTCTTTTCCCTGGAGGAGGAGGTGAGGACGCTAAGCTAGCAGATGGGAGCATTCCCATTGATCCTGTTATTACTGAAGCTTCGTCTGAAAGAATATCTCCGATACTGTTTTCTGCAACAATAACATCAAATTCTGAAGGGTTAGTAATGATTTTCATTGCAGCGTTGTCAGCTAACATATGAATCAATTCTACTTCTGGATAATCTCTTGACACCTCATTGGCTATTTCTCTCCATAACCTTCCAGTTTCAAGAACATTCATTTTATCTAGTGAGTGTAATCTTTTTCGCCTTGATTTAGCAAGTTCAAATGCTACTCTAACAACTCTTGCAATTTCTTTCTCAGAATATGCCAAAGTATCTACAGCTCTTCTACCTCTAGTACTAGCACTTCTTCTTTTTGGCCTACCAAAATATAAGCCGCCAGTTAATTCTCTAACAATAACAAAATCCACATTTTCAAGATATTCTGGCTTAAGAGGACTTGAATGAAGAAGTTCTGGATAAACTTTAACTGGTCTCATGTTTGCATATAAACCTAGTCTTTTTCTTAATGCTAGAATTGCATCCTCAGGTCTAACATCAGCACTTGGATTATCCCATTTAGGACCTCCAACAGCTCCAAAAAGAATAGCATCTGAGCCTAATGCTAAGTTCATTGATTCAGGTGGAAGAGGGTTATTGAATTTATCTATAGCGGCTCCTCCAACTAATGCATGTATAAACTCAAAATTATGATCAAATTTTCTACAAATAGCCTCTAAGACTTTCATAGATTCTGTAGTAACTTCTTTTCCTACTCCGTCTCCAGCTAAAACACAAACTCTTGCTTCCATATTTCCTCCGAAAATTTTTCACTAACTTCTATTCTATCAATATTTATATGAATTTTGAATTTAATGAGATTTTTTATTTTTTTGTTTCATATTTTGATATATCAGCTTCATGCTGAAGAGTTATACCAATATCATCTAATCCTTTTAGAATTGAATCTTTTCTGAAAGGATCAAACTCAAAGACAGCTGAAAAATCTGAATTATCTTTCAAACTTTGATTCTCTAAATTAACACTTAATTTATAATTTGGGATCCTATGCGCATTAGTCATTATTTTATCTACTTCTTCACTTGATAAAACGACTGTAATAATACCGTTTTGCATACAGTTATTTCTAAAAATATCCGCAAAGCTTGTAGAGATAATAACCTTAAATCCATACTCTGAAAGTGCCCATGGAGCATGTTCTCTACTAGAACCTGAACCAAAATTTGGACCAGTTACTAGAATTGATGCACCAATAAACTTTGGATCATTCAAAATAAAATCAGGGTTTGGAACACCATCTTCTAAATATCTCCAATCATAAAAGGCGAATTTACCAAATCCAGTTCGTTCAATTCTCTTAAGAAATTGCTTAGGTATTATTTGATCAGTATCTACATTAACTCTATCTAAAGGGGCTACCAGTCCTGTATGTTCTATAAATTTTTCCATATTTATCTCCTATATCTATTGTAAAGGATCTACTGTAATAGACCCAATTTTAATATTTTTTATTTCTTGTAATTTATATATTTCCACTACTAACAAGATAGAAAAAAAACAAAATATTGTTATTACTATTGAAGAGTAATTCATTAACCTTGTAGCAGTTATCAAATCATCTATGTTATCTAGCTCATATGCCCAAAATCTAGTAATTATAGATGGATTGAAAAATATTATTGATAAATAACTTATAAACCATATCTTAAATCTGTTTGTGAATATAAATAGTAATTTATTTGATTTTTCTAATAAACTTCCTTTGTATATTTCAATAAAAGTTTTATACAATCTGTAGGATAAAAACAAGAAAGACAACAAAACAATAGAAAAAGATATGGAAAAATCTTTAGAAATAAATTTAGCTATAAAAACTGTCAAAAAGTACAAAAAAATTGAAAAATAAATCCAAATAATAGATTTCTCAGGAGATACAGATGTTTGGTATTTCAATGTTTTTATGTTTCTTAATGATCTATGAAAAAAAGTTCCTAGAGGGAAAAAAAGTACAAACATTATCAAGAATTGAAAGATATATAAAATTTGAGATCTAGATTGTGTATCATTCATTTCATTAACAAATGCTATTGGTTTATCACATTCTCCTTCAAGTAATTTGTTTGGATCCCAAGAATCACAATTAGATAATTGCTCTTTTTTAGAAAATTCTATTACTTGATCAAAATTAGAAATATTGGAAGGAGGTATTGATGAAATCCCTTGATATTTCCAATTCTTATAAATTTGTTCATTGTTTCTTTCTATAAAAAACATTCCTAATCCTAAAATAATTGAAAGTAATAGTAATAAAGTAATTATTCTTAAAGGATTAATATTAGATTCAAAGTTATATGCTGTAAAAAAAGTTTTTCTAGCATCATCTAATTTTTTTTGATTGCCAAATATCCTAGATAATAAACTAGTCTTTTGAAGCGGATCAGTTTTTGAATTTGAATAATTAGAAAAAGATTTAGGTTTCCCAAATTTTTTTTGTTTTTCTTTAGACAAAAGAGAATATCCTACCAGTTTCTAACATCAACAAAATGACCTTCGATAGCTGCTGCTGCTGCCATTTCTGGGCTTACTAAATGTGTTCTTCCACCTTTACCTTGTCTACCTTCAAAGTTTCTATTTGAAGTAGATGCACATCTCTCTCCTGGTGCAATGATATCAGGGTTCATACCTAAACACATGGAACAACCTGACTCTCTCCATTCAAAACCTGCTGACTTAAAAATTTTATCCAAGCCTTCTTTTTCTGCTTGAATTTTAGTTAATGTAGATCCTGGCATTACTTGAGCTCTTACATTACTGTTAACTTTTTTTCCTTCAATAATTTCAGCTGCATTTCTTAAATCAGTTATTCTGGCGTTTGTACATGATCCGATAAATACTCTATCTAATTGAATATCTTCAATTTTAGTTCCTGGCTCCAGCCCCATATACTCCAATGCATTTGAACAAGACTGAGAGTCAAGTGAAATATCAAAGTCTTCAGGAGATGGTATTTTTGCAGAAATTGGTAAAACTTGTGAAGGATTGGTACCCCATGAAACAAATGGTTCCAAATCATCACAATCTACTTCAACATACTCATCAAATTCCGCGTCTTTATCAGTTCTTAATTGTTCCCATTCCAAAATAGCTTTTTCCCAGTCATTTCCTTTAGGAACCTTATTTCTTCCTTTCATCCAATCAAATGTTGTTTGATCAGGTGCAATCATACCTGCTCTAGCTCCACCTTCGATTGACATATTACATATTGTCATTCGGCCTTCCATATTTAGATTCCTAATAGCTTCTCCAGTGTACTCCATAACATATCCTGTACCTCCTGCAGTTCCTATTTGCCCAATAAGTTTTAGTACCATATCTTTTGCTGTGACACCTTTTGACAAACTACCTATAAATTCAACTTTCATAGTCTTAGGCTTTCTTTGCCTTAAAGTCTGAGTAGCCAAAACATGTTCAACCTCTGATGTTCCAATTCCAAAAGCTAATGATCCAAATGCACCATGGGTTGATGTATGTGAATCTCCACAAACAATTGTCATACCTGGTTGAGTATAACCTTGTTCAGGTCCAATAACGTGCACTATTCCTTGCTCTTTATCCCATACATCAAAAAGAGTTATTCCGTTTGATTTACAATTTTCTCTTATAGTTTCAACTTGTTTCCTTGCAATTTCATCCTTTATTTCTTCAGTTCTAGTATCATCAGTTGTAATATTGTGATCAACTGTTGCAATAGTAAGTTCAGGTCTACGAACTTTCCTATTATTAATTCTTAGGCTTTCAAAAGCTTGCGGGGATGTTACTTCGTGAACTAAATGCAGATCAATATATAAAATTTCTGGCTGATCCTTAGGTTCAGCAACTATATGCTTTTGCCAAATCTTTTCAAACATTGTTAGATTATTAGACATTTAACTCTCCTCTTAAATCTCTTATTTTCTATTATTTTTTATTACAAATTCACAGATTCAATAATCAGATATCTGTTTATTGCATTAACATAAGCTTTTGCACTTGCAAGTATTATATCTGTGTCAGATCCTTGACCTGTATAAATTGTTTCCTCTTTTTCAATTCTTATTGTAACTTCACCTAAAGCATCTATTCCTTCTGTTACTGAAGTTACAGAAAATTCAGTGAGATTTACATCCATTTTAGTTATATCGTCTATAGAATTACAAACAGCATCAACAGGACCTGTTCCAGTCTTAGAGCTTTTTACGATTTTTCCACCTGGTAATTCCAATGTAATATTTGCAACAGGATCTCTTTTATTTCCGCAAATAACATCTAGATCTATAACCTTAAAGTTTTCAGTTGTATCAAGTTCTCTGTGGAATTCACTCATTAATGACTCTAAATCTTTGTCTGTAATTTCCTTTTTTTGATCAGCTAAATTTTTAAAATTGTTAAATACATCTAGCAATTCTTCATCACTAAGTTTATAACCTAAATGTTCTAACCTTGATTTCAAACCTGCTCTCCCAGAAAGTTTACTAAGTACGATTGCATCACCTTTCCAACCTACTTCTTCTGGAAGCATAATTTCAAAAGTTGTTCTTTCTTTTAAAAATGCATCTTGATGTATTCCTGATGAATGCCTAAAAGCATTCTGACCTGTAATAGCTTTATTGAATTGGATAGGGAATCCAAATATATTTGAAATCAGTCTACTTGAAGGCCCGATTTCAGAAGTATTAATATCTGTTTCAACTCCATAATGATCTGGTCTTGTCTTAACAGCCATAATAACTTCTTCCAGAGCAGCATTACCTGCTCTTTCACCTAAACCATTAATACATCCTTCAATTTGTCTAGCTCCATTTTCTAGTGCAGATAGACTATTAGCCACAGCCATTCCTAGATCATTATGACAATGAACACTCACAACAGCCTTATTAATATTAGTCACGTTCTTAAAAACTCCAGAAATTAAATCTCCAAATTCTTGAGGATTAGTATACCCAACAGTATCAGGTATATTAACTGTTGTAGCACCAGCATCAATAGCTTTTTCAAGCATCATGTATAAATAATCAGGATCAGACCTAGATGCATCCATAGGAGAAAATTCTACATCTTGTACAGAATCTCTAGCTCTTTTAACTGCATCTATAGCCATCGACATTATAGATTCTCTATCTTTCTTCATTTGATGAAGCAAGTGAATATCAGAAACCGATAAAAATGTATGAATTCTTGGTTTAATTCCATCTTTTACGCAATCAATTGCTGCATCAATGTCAGCTGGGACAGCCCTTGCAAGAGTAGCAATAGTTGGCCCTTCTATTTCATGAGCAATTTTTCTAACCGCTGCAAAATCTCCAGGGGAACTAGCTGCAAACCCAGCTTCAATTATATCTACATTTAGTTTTTGTAACTGAGAAGCAATTCTAAATTTATCCTGTGAAGTCAGAGAAGCACCTGCTGATTGTTCTCCATCTCTTAAGGTTGTATCAAATACTATAAGTTTATCTGTCTGTTTATTTTCTACCATTCTAATAGCTCTTTTATTGTTATTAAGTTGTTGATTCCAACCATGGCATCATAGCTCTCAACTCTTTACCTATTTTTTCAACTGGATGAGTTAAGTCGGCTTCTCTTAGATCATTATATTTATGTAGGCCTTCATCATTTTCAGCGATCCATTCTCTTGCAAATCTTCCACTTTGAATATCGTCCAAAACCTTTTTCATTTCTTTCTTTACTGAATCATCTATTATCCTAGGGCCTACTGTATAGTCTCCATATTCTGCAGTAGTAGAAACAGAATATCTCATACCCTCTAATCCACCTTGATAAATCAAATCTACGATTAGTTTAAGTTCATGTAATACTTCAAAATAAGCAGATTCTGGCTGATAACCTGCTTCGGTTAAAACTTCAAATCCAGCTTTTATCAAAGCAGTGACTCCCCCACATAATACAGCCTGTTCACCAAATAAGTCTGTTTCTGTTTCTTCTTTGAAAGTTGTCTCTAGAATTCCAGCTCGTCCTCCTCCAATTCCTTTTCCATAAGCCAATCCAATTTCATGAGCTTTTCCAGAAAAGTTTTTATCAACTGCTATTAAACAAGGAACCCCTAAATCTCTTTCAAAGACAGCTCTTACTCTATGACCTGGAGCTTTGGGAGCAATCATAATCACATCCACATTTTCAGGTGGTTTTACTTCCTCGTATAATATTGCAAATCCATGTGCAAAAAGCAAAATATCATTTTCATCCAGGTTATCTTTTATATCTTCGTTATATACTTTTTTCATTGAAGGATCTGGTATACATAAGCTTATTAATTGTGACTTTTTTACAGCATCAGATATACTAAAAACCTCAAATCCATCATGTTCAGCTTGTTCCTTAGACTTTGATCCTTCATACAAACCAATAATGACATTAAATCCTGAGTCCTTAAGATTTTGTGCATGAGCATGCCCTTGAGAACCATAACCAATAACAGAAATTGTTTTATCTCTTAAAATCTGATCATCAATATCTTTATCATAATATAACTTTGCCATTTTTCTCCTTCTTTCTATTTTTATACTGAGCCTGATGCATCTTTATCAGCTATATAAATATCTGAATTATATGATTCACTAAACTCTCCATCATTTATACCTATTTTTGTAGCTCCTCTTAATGTTGCTATTCTACCTGTTCTCATAACTTCTATAACTCCAAATTGGTCTAATAGTTCAATAAAAGAATCAATTTTTGATTTACCTCCAGCTAGTTCAAAAGTAATATTATTAATTCCTACATCAACAACATTTACTCTAAATACCTTAGATAATTCTAAAATTTCTACTCTTTGAGATTCGTTGCACTTAACTTTTATAAGTGCTAACTCTCTCCATACAATATTTTTTTCACTTATATCAGAAGCTTCAACAACATCTATAAGTTTATTTAATTGGGAAGAAATATTTTTAACTGAATTCTCTGCACCCCCAACGACAAAAGTCATTCTAGAAAAAGACATTTGTTCAGAATGCCCAACAGCTAAACTTTCAATATTTACACCTCTTCTCCTGAAAAGACCCGAAATTCTAGCAAGAACACCAGGTTTATCATGAACAAGCGCTACTATTGTTCTTCTGTGGATACCTTCAGACATTTATTTTTTTTCCTCCTCAATTAGCTGATCTACACTTCCTCCTGCAGGAATCATAGGGAATACATAATCTACTTTTTCAATTACGAAATCAACAACAACTGGACCATCATGATTATTAGCTTCAATTATTGCTCTTTCCAAATCATCTTGTTTTTCTACTCTGATTCCCTTAATCCCATAAGCCTCTGCCAATTTTACAAAGTCAGGGTTACCTGTGTAAGTCTCATGCATATTTTGTCCATTGTAAAACATATCTTGCCATTGGGTAATCATACCCAAATGGTTATTATTTAAAATAGCATATTTTATTGGTAGATTATTCTCAGCAACTGTAGCTAATTCTCCAACAGTCATTTGAAATCCTCCATCGCCACAAATAGACCAAACTGTCTTATCAGGAGCTCCAATTTGAGCACCTATTGCACTTGGTACTTCATAACCCATAGTTCCTAACCCTCCTGAAGAAAGCCAAATACTATTTTTTTTGAAACTATAATGCTGGGCAGCCCACATTTGATGCTGTCCAACTCCTGTACAAACTACAGCACTTCCATCAGTAAGGTCTGAAAGAGTCTTAATAACTTGTTGTCCAAGTAAACTCTCAGATTCTGGGATCATTAAAGATGGATGTTCAGATTTAAAATGTTCTACTTCTCTTAACCATTCAGTATGGGTTTGTGAATCAACCTTAGGATTTAGTAATTCTAAAACCTCATTAATATCTCCTAAAACTGGTGCATCTATCTTTACAGTTTTATTTATCTCTGCTGGATCTATATCAATATGAATCTTTTTTGAATTTTTTCCAAACCTTTTTGCATTACCTACAATTCTGTCATCAAATCTAGACCCTATAGCAATAATCAAATCTGCTTCATCAAGTGCAATTGAGGCATATGCCATTCCGTGCATTCCAGGAAATCCTGTTGACAGAATATGATCCTCTGGAAAAGCAGAAATCCCCAATAATGTTGTTACAACAGGAATTTGTGCTTTTTCAGCTAAATCTAGCAGCTTTTTTTGAGCTTTAGAAATTATCACTCCATGACCTGCTAAGATAATAGGTTTCTTAGCTTCATTTATAAGCTTTACTGAATTTTCTATTTGGCTTTGATCAATTTTTAAATAAGGATTATAACCTGGAAGATTTATTTTAGAATCTTTTGAAAAATCATACTCTGCTAACTCATCAAATACATCTTTTGGAATATCAATTAGTACAGGACCAGGCCTTCCTGTTCTTGCTATGTGAAATGCTTCATGAATAACAGAACCTATTTCAGATGCTTTCATTACTAAGTAATTATGTTTTGTAACAGGTAAAGTAGCTCCTGTTATATCCGTTTCTTGAAAAGCATCAGTTCCTATTGCGGGTCTTCCAACTTGACCTGTTATGGCTACAAGAGGGACTGAATCCATCATTGCAGTTGCCATACCTGTTATAAGATTTGTAGCACCTGGACCAGAAGTAGCAAAGGCAACTCCTACTCTACCCGTAGTTCTAGAATATCCATCTGCAGCATGACAGGCACCTTGTTCATGCCTTGTTAAAATATGTTTTATTTCAGGAAATTTATTTAAGGTCCCATAAAGAGGCAATATAGCTCCACCTGGTATTCCAAAAACAGTATCGACTCCCTCTTTTATAAGAGCTTTACATACTATTTCACTACCTTTTATTAAATTTTCTTTCATTTTTTTTCTCCATATTTACAAAAAAAAACTCGTCCTTTCAATAAGGACGAGATATTCCCGCGGTACCACCTTTATTGCATAATAATTTATGCCACTTCTTTATTCTGTTTCGTAGAAATACGTTTTCACTTACTTAATTTCAGAGAAACCATTCCTAGGCGAGTTCATTAATTATTTTTATTGATTTTCAGCAAATATCAACTCTCTACGAAAAATAATTAACTACTACTCCTATTCATCATGTTGATTTCTATTATATAACTATATAGACTAAATAGCTATTAAACTCCTTTTTTTATGGAAATTATAAAAACCAAAGATATTAAAAAGTTACAAATTTCTGAACTTTATAGTTTTTTTAATAAATTACCAACTCATGGTTTTTTAGATTTTTCTAAAGATAAAAAACATTTTAAAAAAGAGATTACTGACTTAATAAATGATAAAAAATATAGATTTGCAATTGAGTACGAGAACAACAAAATAACAAACTATTTTCTCATTAAGAATGAAGACTCATTAAAAAGATCTATAGTTATGACCTATGACTTAAACAAAATAAAAAATAATATCAAAACAATTAAGGATTTTACAAATTCAAATAAACTAGAAATTGGGATTAGAAATTTTGAAAAAAATCAGATTACAGAGAATTACTTTTTTGATTACCTAAAAACCTATAATTTCATGAAATTAAAAAGGAACAAATTATTCCCAGAAATAAATGAAGACATATCTGTATTTGAGTCTATAAATCATAAAAATTATTATAAAGATCTTGTAACCATTCAAAACGACTGCTTTGCAGATCAATATGGTTACGAAGTAAACAATTTGCCTGAATTTAAACTAGAAATACAAAATTTAGAAAAAAGAAATATTAATTCTTTTTTTGAAATTTCAAAAAATAATAGCAACACTTGGTTGGGATATGTATGGACCCAATTAAATCTTGAAAATAATGAAGGAAGATTATCAATGTGCGGAGTAAAAAAAGAATATAGAAGCAAAGGAATAGCCAAACCATTAATAATTTCTGCATTAAATTATTTGATAAAGAATAATTGTGAATTAATATATCTAGAAGTTGATAATGAAAATAAACCCGCAAAGAAAATTTATAAGAGCTTAGGTTTTACTAAATATAGTGAGCTTAATTGGTTCAATATTAAATACTGATTTTTTTATATAAATCTTCTAATACGTTTTGCCATTCAAACTTTTTTAATTTTTTATGATCATTTTCAGTAATAATAAATTGATCAATATTTTCAAAAAACTTTATTATATTTTTTGAAAGTTCAATAGAGGACAATCTGTCTAGAACGATTCCATTCTTCATATGATTAACAAAATCTTGCATTCTACCTGTTTTTGATACTATAACAGGAGTTTCTGAAGATAACGCTTCAAGACAAACAATTCCAAACGTTTCAGATCTTGAAGGAATTATAACTAAGCTAGAAGATTTATAGTACTCTCTTAACTTATTTTGAGGAACTGATCCAAACCAGTAAATTTTTTTTGAAATATTTTTATTACTTAAATCTTTTACTAAATCTTTTTGTTTTTCAGAGCCTAAATCACCTCCAACAATTCCAAGTCTTATGGATTCATTTTGCCTTAAAGCAATATTTAAACTTTCTATTGCTAGATCCAATCCTTTTAAGTAATCATTTCTTCCAACAAAAAGAATTAATTTTTCATCATTATTAATATTTTCGCTTTTGTTTTTAGAAATTATTTTATCTCGATAGAAATATTTTTGATCAAAACCAGGAGTTGAATTTATTATTTTTGCTTTAGGAACCAAATATTTATTTATCAATATATCTGTTTCAAGTTTTGAAAAAGATAATGTAAAATCAAAAAATTCAAGAACAGATCTTTCTATTTCAATTCTTTTGTTATCTATTTTGTAATTTTCATAATGCTCTTTTTTCAAATATTCTAAGGTATGAGATATGTTGATTTTCAATAAATTTTCTTTAGTGAAATATTTTTGTGAAAATTTTCCGGAAGTATAATAATTACTTATTAATACATCGGTTTCATCTGATATTTTTTTAAGAAAAAAGTTCTCTTCACCAATATCAATATGAATCAACTTGAAATCTTCATAATTAGACTCAAAATCACAATCCTTATGTTTCTTTGAAATCAAGAAAACTTTTTTTTCTTTTTTAAGTAAGAATTCAATCAAGTTTTTAACATATATATTAAGACCACCTGAATTACCAAGACCAATTTTTTGTCCCGGACAGGAGTGAATAGATAGAATAGTAAAAACTTTAGTCATCTTTTGAGATTTGAAAAGTATAGAGAATTTTGTCTACTGCACCTAAATCATACTTATATCTCTCATTCCCTCTCATGAAATCAAAAACAGTTAATTTATCCTCTATTGATCTTTTTATTGCAAATGCATGATTTAATAATCCAGAAGAAAAATTATTATAAAACGGATCAAAGCCTGAATTATATAAAAACCTAATATTTTGATGTATAAATGAAATAGAGCAAGCAGTTGTTTTATTATCTATTTTTAAATAAGAATAGGTTAGAGATTTATTTTCTAGCATCTTAATAATCAGGTCTGTAAAAAATTGCTCCATTTCATTAGTCATAAATAGATTTTTTTCATCTGAGCTCATTTTATGGAGCCTAAAAAATTCACCTAATATCTCATCTTTATCTTCTAATGAACTCAAGTCTCCTGTTGAGAAATCAGCATTTTGCTCAATTCTTCTGATCTTTCTTTTTAATTCATGTCTCTTTTTTTTAGGTAAAGATGTTAAATATTCATCCCAAGAATTTGGTAAAGATAGATAAGGAGATACATCTTCTTGTTGAGAATCTAATCTATAATCATTTAATATTTCTCCATTTGTAAGTAAGTTAAATGTAGGAGACTCCTCAGATATAGAATATAAAATTAATTTATTTATATTTAAATCAAAGATTTGATTTATTAAATCTTCAAAATCTTTTTTTTCATTATTTATATATAAGATATTGTTATAGTCAACAATATCTTTATCTCCTATGATACTTGCTTCAGAATTTTTATATTTTAAGGGAATAAAAAAATTATCGTTTTTTATGTATTCAAAATCATAATCTTCAGAAAAATGATTTAACCATACCTCTTTCCAGATTTGTAAATCATAAGGAGATTTTTCTAAGCAAGCTTTTTCAAAATCATTCCAAGTTTGATTTAAATTTGGTTTATTCAAGAATTTTCTCCATTAAAAGAATCTATTAAAAAATTTCTTAGATTTTCCTGAAATTATAGCATTAGATATATCTTCAATTTTGGAGGAAGTCTTAATAATTTCTGACTTTAAATATTTTTGAGCAATCTCTGGGTCTTTTAGGCCATTACCAGTTAAGATGAAAACAATTTTTTTACCTACATAATCATTATTTGTACTGGTATATTTTAAAAATCCCGCTAATGATGATGCAGAGGCAGGTTCACAAAAAATTCCTTCTTCCTTAGCCAATAAAGATTGAGCATGAATAATATCCTTATCTGAAACCTTTAAAAATTTTCCTTTGGTTTGAGATACAGCTTCTTTTGCAAGAGTAGAACTAGCAGGATTACCAATTCTTATTGCGCTAGCAATTGTTTGTGGAGAATTAATTATTTTTTTATCAACTAAAGGGGCTGAATTCTCAGCTTGTATTCCAATTAATCTTGGAATGTTTAATATTTTATTTTCATTTTTGTAAATTTTATAACCTTTAAAATATGAACTGATATTTCCTGCATTACCCACGGGCATAAATTGAAAATCTGGACTTGATCCGAGTTCATCAACTATCTCAAAGGCACCAGTCATTTGACCTTGTAATCTAAAGGGATTGATAGAATTAACTATTTCTAGATTTAGTGAATCAGATATATCTCTAACAGCATCTAATGCCTGATCAAAATTACCCTTTATTGATATAATCTTTGCTCCATATGCCATTGCTTGCAATAGTTTTCCTAAAGCTATTTTCCCTGAAGGAATAATCACAATAGTTTCGAGGTTATATCTAGCTCCATAAGCAGCAGCAGAAGCGGATGTGTTTCCAGTGGATGCACATATGATTTTATTTTTATTTTTTTCGATGGCTTTTGAAACAGCCATGAACATCCCTCTATCTTTGAAGGAAGAAGAAGGATTACATCCTTCTAGCTTAAAAAACATATCACATTTATATTTTTCTGACAGATTATTTGATCTTACTAAAGGTGTAAATCCTTCTCCTAAAGTCACTTCAGGAGTTTCAGATGTAATTGGTAAAAATTTTTTATACTGATTAAATAAACTGTTGCTCATAGCTTCATAATAAAAGAATAATATAAGTATATATTATTTTATTGTGCTGGAGGTTGGTAAATATTTTGCTCAGTTTCTTCAGTTTCAAGATCTAAAAATTCTGAGTTTGATGCAAGCAATACTTTTGTATTTATCCAGTTATATATATCACTATCAATATCCATCCATAAATTGTATTCTTCATTGAAAGAATTAATGAAATTTTCAAATTCAGTATCGGCGAGTTTTTCAAAGTATTTTTCTTCAATTTCTCTCGCTTCAGAAAAATCATTAATATAGTAAAAGGCGAAAAATTTATCTTGAGAATTTTTATATGGAGTTGTTATAAATGTATTTGGAGCAGGAATAGATTCTTTGCCCTCATTAAAGTAAACTAATCTGTCTATTTTTTCGTCAACACCTCTTGGCATCCATCCAATATTACCTTTAGTTCGTAACACTTCTTTATCTTCTGAATATTCTAATGCTATATTTTCTATCGGTGAGCCCATAGTGAGCTTACGTTCAATAGAATTAATTACAGAAACATCAGGAGATTCAAAAATAATTTCATAAAGCTCAACATGAGGTTGAATTCGAGACATATCTCTTGCAACTAGATTTCTTAATTTTTCTCTAAAAATAGTACGTTTAATGTAGTTTTTGTACTCTCCATCAGATAATCCTGTTTTATTCAAAAATTGCCTGTAAGACTCATCTACATTTGATCTATATTCCTTAGAATTTGAATTTTCCTGAGATATAAATCCCATTAAGACTTCTATTCTTCTATCAACTTCTTCAGGAGTTACAGATATTCCATATCTTGGGGCTACTTGATATGCCAATTCTCCTTCTAAAATAACTCTTAATGCTTCAAAAAGGGAATTACCAATTTCAAATTCCATTCCTAGATCTTCAGTAATTCTCTGATTGAACCTTATAAAATCAACGACATCTCCTCTTGTATAAGTGACGTCTCCAACTTTTATTGCATCTTTCATTGGAGGAATTATATATGTTACAGAATAGAAAAAAGCCAAAATTAAAAATAAAAATATAAATACAGAAAAGCCTAGATAAAAAAATGGCCTAAAAATAAAAGATTTATTTTTATTATCAGCTAATAATTCAAATCTTGATTTACCTTTATTTGAAGTAATACTTCTTCTACCCAACTCAAAAGATTCTTCTTCAGAATTTTTAAATAATTGTGTGTTATTTTCATTAGCCATTAAAACAAATTTCTGTTGATAAAGTTTCTAATTTGAATTAAGAATCTTCAGATTTTTCTTCAGTTGTCTCAGATTTAGCTTCTTCAGTTGTCTCAGATTTAGCTTCTTCAGTTGTCTCAGATTTAGTTTCTTCAGTTGTCTCAGATTTAGCTTCTTCAGTTGTCTCAGATTTAGCTTCTTCAGTTGTCTCAGATTTAGCTTCTTCAGTTGTCTCAGATTTAGCTTCTTCAGTTGTC
>Ga0315316_10001023_pt1 | contig 19204 bp, 11 predicted proteins | sample M160m3416metaG_FD_203702 | JGI IMG/M metagenome (GOLD analysis project Ga0315316, IMG submission 203702) | Ammonia-oxidizing marine archaeal communities from Monterey Bay, California, United States - M1 60m 3416 | ecosystem: Environmental > Aquatic > Marine > Intertidal zone | place: USA... | reverse complement strand
GGCAACATTGGGAGCGAGACAACAAACGCACTGAAGAGAGTGGCGGTGGCCAAGGGCGACCAACTGTACTTCCGATTCGATAGCGCCGGAGACCCTGGTGGCGACATCGTCCGGGCCGCCATCACCATCGAGGGTCATCCAGCGTCGACGCCGACGGCACCGTTACCGGCGGGCGCCGAGATCACGGCGGGCAGTGACTTCACCTTGACCGCCACCGGTGACGGCGGCGGGCCTTTCCAATGGGTTAAGGACGGTCAGCCGATCGTCGGGGCCACTGCGGCCAGCCTGCTGATTCGAAATGTGAAAAAGGACGATGCGGGCAGCTACACCGTGCGCGTCGGATCGCGATCCAGCGGCACCGCCATTCTGAAGGTCACGCCTGGGAGTCCCCGGCCTGAACGATATGCGTCTCCCGTGCCGAGGACGGTGTTTTCTGAAACCCTCGCCGAACAGGAAAAAGAGCTTAAGACAAACGAACTCATGCTTCGTTTCGCGGAATCGCGCAAACGGCTGGCGACCGACCCGTATCGCCCGGTCTATCACTTCACCAGTCCGGAAAGCTGCATGAACGATCCCAATGGTCTCTGCTTCTGGCAAGGACGCTGGCATTTCTTCTACATTGCCATGCCGCCCGATGAGTTTCCCAATCCGGCGGACATAATCAAACGCTGGCACCGAACCAGCATCGGACACGCGGTCAGCGATGACCTGATCCACTGGCAGGACCTGCCCTATGCGATCCATCCGGGGATCGAGAAGGCGTGCTATTCCGGCGGCTTTCTGGTTGAGAAGGATCGGGTGGTCACGTTCTATCCCGGAATCGGTGCGGGTCAGATGGTGGCCATTGCCGACGATCCGTTATTGCTCAATTGGGACAAGATGGGGCCGGTGAACAGCGGCATGGGTGATTCGTGCATCTGGAAGGAAGGTGACACCTACTACGGTCTGGTTGGCAGATCCGTGTGGACCTCCAAGGATCTCGCGCACTGGCAGGGGCGGGGCGGCTTCCTGACTTCCCTGCCCTTCATCCGCCATGACGACGAAGGATCCTGCCCGGAGTTCAGGCGGATAGGAGACAAGTACATCCTGAGCTTCTTCAGTCATGCAAACGGCGGTCAGTACTTCCTGGGCGACTACGACAAGACACACCACCGGTTCACACCCTACCATCACGCCCGCTTCAATCATGGCACCGTTGCGCCGGGCGGCGTGCACGCGCCGCGCATGGGGGAAGACGGCAAAGGCGGACTTTTCAATATTCTAAACTTCAACCATGGAAAACACAGTGACGATTGGGACCAGGTAATGTCGCTTCCACAACGGCTGACCCTCGGCCCGGACAAGCTTCTCCGAATCGAGCCGATCGCCGCCGCGGCTTCCCTTCGCGGGAAACACCAGCACGTCGGAGAAACGGTGATACCTGCCAACAAGGAGATTGTCCTGAAAGGAATTGAGGGCAATACCATGGAATTGGAGGTGGAGATCGATCCCAAGAACGCCCGTTGGGTGCAGCTCAACGTCCTGCGCTCGCCCGGCGCCGAAGAGCAGACTTCGATCACCTTCTACAACCATGATAAGAGACTGGCATTCTGGTACGACACGCCCGGGAGGGTCGTTCTGGACGGCTCCCGCTCAAGCACCCTGCCCGATGTCTGGCTACGTCCGCCCGAGCAAGTCGTCACGCAGCGGGGCGGTCAACCTTTGCGATTACGGGTCTTTGTCGACCGAAGCGTGGTCGAGGTCTTTGTCAACGAACGCCAGTACCTCGCTATGCGTGTGTATCCCGGCCGCGAAGACAGCATCGGGGTGTCTCTCCGAGCGCAGGGACAGGACGCGATGCTGAAAAAGCTGAACTCGTGGCAGTTGAAATCAATCTGGACAACACGGAGCGACACCAAATGATTGGAGGCTTTCCTGTTAATGGCCAGATTCTCACACGCCTGCTGAGCGGACCATCCGACCCGAAACATCGAAGCGAATTTCTGAACCACTACCCGCACCCGCGTCGTGAGCAGAGTCACTTCTTCACCACCTGGCGTGACGGTGGCTGGAAGGTCATCTTTCAGTACCTCGCGAAAGAAGTCGATCGCTATGCCCTGTACGACCTGGCGCACGACCCGAGCGAATCAAGCAACCTTGCAGCGGAACAACCGGGAAAACTCAGGAGCATGATGCAGGGCATGGTCCGGGAACTGGAATCGCGGAATGCTGTCTATCCGGTGAAGGACGGCCAGAGGCTGAAGCCAGTGATCCCCGAGGCGAGGAACTCATGAGTCGCCTTGTAATGGTATTGGCTTGTGCTGCATTCACAGGTCTTGCCGCTAACTCCAGCGCCGCCGACAAACCCAACGTTCTGTTCATCCTTGTTGATGACATGGGCTGGCGGGATTTGAGCTGTTACGGCAACGAGGTTTTTGAGACCCCGGACCTCGACAAACTGGCCAAGCAGGGGATGCGGTTCACGGACGCCTATGCCGCCTGTCCGATATGCGGGCCGTCGCGCGCCGCGATTATGACGGGGCGCTATCCGTCGACCTCCGGATTCGTCGATAATTTTGTCAGCGAAACCAAAGGCGGAATTTTGAAACGTACGCAAGAACGTTCCCATCTTGAACTGGAGGCGGTCACACTCGCGGAGAGCCTGAAAGCTGGTGGCTATCAGACCGGCTTTCTTGGGAAATGGCACCTGACGAATAACGACGAAACGCATTTGCCGACCGATCAGGGTTTCGATGTCAATATCGCCGGCGGCTGGAAAGGACATCCACGCGATGGCTATTTCAGTCCGTACAAACTCGCCCATCTGGAAGACGGTCCGAAAGGCGAATATCTGACTGACCGACTGACGACCGAAGCAATCGGTGTGCTTGACCAGTTTTCGAAAAACGACGCGCCGTGGCTGCTCTACATGAGCTACTACACGGTACACGCGCCGTTCCACTCGAAGCCGGAAAAGACAAAAAAGTATGCGGCCAAAAAAGCCAAGAATCCGAAATATGGCGGGATGATGGAATCGATGGACGAAAATATCGGTCGCATCCTTTCGTGGCTCGACGAAAAAGGGTTGCGCGAAAACACGGTCATCTTTCTTACATCCGACAACGGTGGCTATAGACCGGCAACTGATAACACTCCGCTCCGTGGACACAAAGGCGATTTGTATGAGGGCGGAATTCGCGTTTCCTGCATTGCCGAAGGCCCCGGCGTTTCCAAGGGCGTGGTCAGCGATACGCCGATCCACGGAACCGATTACTACGCAACGTTGCTCGAAATGGCGGGTATCGAAAAGAAGCCTGAAGTCGCACCGGACAGCGTGAGCCTTGTCCCGCTGCTCAAAGGCGACACGAAGTTCAAACGCGGCCCGATGTTCTGGCACTATCCGGTTGCGAAGCCGCTAACTCCTTTGTCCGAAACGGGTAGCGTGGTTCGGGACGGCGACTGGAAATACCTCTATTTCTACTCCGATGGACGGAGCGAGCTGTACAATTTGAAAGAAGACATCGGCGAAACGAAAAACCTGATCGACACGATGCCGGAAAAGGCGGCGGCGATGAAAGCACTGCTCGATGCCGAACTCAAAAAACACAACGCGACCATCCCGACGGCCGTGCCAGTGAAACCGTCGCGTCCTGCAAGGAGAAAGAGTGCAGTGAAAACAACAAATGGAACCTTGAAACCATGAAGAACGATACGACCTTAGTCGTCTATTCCGCCGTCGCCTTGCTGTGCGCTTCCAACGCGCATGGCGCCGAGCAATCCGATCGCCCCAACATCCTGTACATCGCTCTCGAAGATATCACGCCGATGATGAGCTGTTATGGCGATACATATGCGAAGACGCCAAACTTCGACAAGCTGGCCGAGGAAGGGATTCGATATATAAATGCTCATGCTGTGGCGCCTGTCTGCTCGGTATCACGCTCCAGTATCGTCACGGGCATGTATCCCAGCACCATCGGCACGATGCATCATCGCAGTGGAGGAGTCCCGGCCCCCGCGATTCTTAAGTTCGTTCCTAACCTCATGAGCGACGCGGGTTACTACACGACAAATCACAAAGGCGACTACAACATTGTCGGCATGAAGTATGACAGGCAGGGAAAGAAAGGCGGTGACACGCCGTGGCGCAGTCGGCCGGATAAAAGTCAGCTGTTTTTCTCAAAGGTCGATTTTGGTGAATGTCACTCCAGTGTCACCAAGACTTCGGAAGACGTCGTCGTCAAGGCACGACTGAATCGACTGCGGCCGAGTGACTTCCACGATCCTGCCAGGGCGCCCATTCCGTCGTACCATCCTGATGACCCTGTCTTTCGCAAAGCCTGGGCCCGCTACTATGACGCCGTCACTCAGGTTGATTACCGCGCCGGAGAGGTTTTTGCAGCACTCAAGGAAGACGGTCTTTGGGACGACACCATCATTATCGTCTGGGCGGACCACGGTGTCGGCATGCCTCGTGGTAAACACACTGCCTGGGAACAGGGCACCCATGTGCCGCTGATCGTTCGCTTTCCTGCGAAGTACCAGCACCTTGCACCCGCCAAACCAGGAGCTGTCGTTGATGACCTTGTCTGCCTGATGGACATGGCGCCCTCGGTATTAACGTTCGCTGGTATCAAGCCGCCGGACCATATGCAGGGCCGTGCGCTGCTTTGCAAAGGCGACGCGCAAGAACGTGAGTTCCTCGTTGCCGTACGAAACCGACTCGATACGCGCACGCAGTTCGTTCGTTCGATTCGAGACAAACGGTATCGTTACATGCGGCATTTCTACCCTCATCGTCCGTACGCCCCGTACGAGACCTACCAGTGGGAAGCGCCCATATACGACCGCTTCCAGCAACTGGCCCTCGCCGGAAAACTGAAAGGGCCGCAGGCCGAATACGCCCAGCGATTCAAAGCCGTCGAGCAGCTCTACGATTCGGAAAATGATCCGGAAATGGTGCATAACCTCGCGGGCGATCCCGCTTACGCAGATGTGCTGAAACAGATGCGTCAGCGTCTTTACGACTGGATGATCGAGACGCGGGACCTCGCCCTCGTCGAAGAACGCGAGCTTTACAAGCGGGCGAAGGGGCGATCTCTCTGGGCAGTCGGTCAGGAGATCGAAAACTACGAACGGATTCTCGAAACAGCCAACCTGCAGCTCCAGGGAGAGTTTGCTCTCGCGGAGCTGAAGACCCGCAGTGCGGATGCAGACCCGTGGGTTCGCTACTGGGCTGTGCTCGGCTTGATGGTCATCACACAAACCGCCGAAAGCGAAGTGGTCGCGGAGATTCTGCCGAGCCTCAACAAATCGCTCACTGATGAATCGATCGACGTGCGTCTGCTTGCTGCCGAAGGATTGTTCAACCTGGGTTACTACAAAAGAGCCCTGCCAGTTGTGCTCGCCGAAATGGCACATCCCAACACCGATGTCCAGGTGAGAGTCGGCAACATCCTCGACTCCCAGCCGCCGGATGCGAACGAGCAGCTAGCGTCCGCGATCGAACCTCTGGCGGTCGCCATGAGAAAGTTCAAACCGTCGGGACGTTATGGCGGGCAGAACAAACCCTTCGAACGCGCTTACCGGGCGATCACTGGCCAGCAACTTTACTTCCGTTGGGGCATGGGAGCGTCCGGTTCACCGAAGAGTCCGTTAATCGCTGTCCAGAAAAAGCCCTTCGTCGCGAAACCCGCATCGCGAGTGACGCCGCAGCCAGGAAACCGGAAACGCAAGCGATCTGAACCATCTACACTGAAAGCGATTGGCGGAAAGATCGTTGAAGTGAGCAGCTTCCATCCCGGCCACGAGCCGGACCACATGCTGGACGGCGATCCCGCCACATTCTGGCACACGCGGTTCAAGCCGGAGTTCGCCGAGCGACCCCACTTCGTCGTTCTTCAGGTTCCGGCCGACAAACCGATCGCCGGACTGGCCTACATCCCGCGCACAAAACCGAACGGACGAGTCCTCAGTTATAAGGTTTCGGTTTCTAACGACGGCCGGACATGGTCAAATTCAGTGGCGAATGGCAGATTTGGAGCCAACGCTACAGTCCGAAACGAAATCAAATTCACGGAGCCGACGGGCCGGCGTTTTATCAAACTGGCCGTGACGGACGCGGTCTCGGCGGGTGGCCAGTCCATTGCTGCGATCGGGGAGCTGGACGTGTTAACAGATTAATTAGACGGGGGACATAGAATGAATCGTACCATGCTGTTGAATAGGGGCATGTTGCTGGCCTTTCGGGCGACCGCAGGAATCACATTATTATTGATTCTCGTGATGCCTGCTGCGGCCGTAGATTCGGTAGCCGGAGCGGGCAGTCGCCCCAATGTCGTGCTGATCATGGCGGATGATATGGGCTATGAAGCCCTGTCAGTCAACGGCAGCGAATCCTGCAAGTCGCCAAATCTGGATAGGCTGGCCGTCCAGGGCGTTCGTTTCACCAACTGTTTTTCGAATCCCCTCTGCACGCCGTCGCGAGCGAAGATCATGACCGGGCAATATAACGTCCGGAACTACATCAAGTTCGGCATGCTTGATCGCGGGCAGACAACGTTTGCCCACCAGTTGAAGGCAGCCGGCTACGCAACATGCATCGCTGGAAAGTGGCAGCTGGGTAAACAGAAAGACTCGCCGCAGCATTTTGGGTTCGAGCAGTCCTGTCTATGGCAGCATACACGCAGCGGGCGGTCGAAACAGGACGGTAAGACGTTTGATCGACGCTTCGTTAATCCGCAGCTGGAATTCAACGCCACGGAAAAGGAATACGTCGATGGCGAATACGGGCCACAGGTCTGTACCGACTTTGTCTGCGACTTCATCCACGATAACCGCGAAAAACCATTTCTTGTTTATTATCCGATGATACTGACCCACTGCCCCTTCGATCCAACGCCGGATTCGAGCGACTGGGATCCGAAGCGACTCGGTTCGACCACCTATAAGGGCGATCGTAACGATCCGCAACGACATTTCCGCGACATGGTCGCCTATGCCGACAAGCTGGTCGGGCAGGTTGTGACACAGCTTGATAATTCGGGCATCCGCGACAATACGCTCCTGCTTTTCACCGGCGACAACGGCACCGACAAACCAATTGTGACCCCGTGGAACGGCACGAAGGTTGTCGGCGGCAAAGGCTCAATGACCGACACGGGAACGCGTGTGCCGATGATTGCCAGTTGGCCAGCGGGAATTAAGCAGCCCGGACGAGTCGTTGATGATCTGGTTGAGTTCTGTGATGTGATGCCAACGCTCTGTGAGGTCACTGGTGCCGAGTTGCCGGCGAATTATCCGGGCGATGGTTCGAGCATTGTCCCCGTACTTCAGGACAATTCGCGTGCACGCAGGAAGGACTGGCTCTACATCTGGTACCGGGGACAGGTCATGGTTCGCAACAAGCAGTATTCACTGCTTGCAAAAACCGACGGTAGCGCTGCCAGGCTGACTCGCTACCAAGGTCCGTTTGATGGAGAAAAACTTTCGGACTCTGCACTTTCAGAACCGGAGCGCGCCATCAAGGAACAGTTTGACGCCACACTGGCGCGACTCGCGAAGACGCGTCTGTCCACCGTAAGCAGGGAGGGCCGGACCCAGGCGTTGAGGGCAAGCAAGAAAGGCCGAAAGTAGTCTTTCGCCTTTTCCTCAGGCCCGCAACTGGACGAATCCTGCTTCCACCGGTGAATCACCTGAGTCTGCATCGCAAAGCACAAACATTGGTCTATGCTGAAGAAGCGGTCAGTATACCTACTCCTGATTCAGCAAGTCAGAAATCGATAGAGGCATCAAGAGCATGAATAGATGTAAGACATGGCACCTGGTGGCAGCGTTGTGGTTTCTATGTGCGGAAACGGCCTGCAGTGCCGAGAAACCGGGTCGGCCAAATATCGTGTTCATCCTTGCCGACGATCTCGGATATGGAGATATCAAAGCATTTGGTGGTGATAAGTGCAATGTTGATACTCCTCATTTCGACCGGCTCTGTGCAGATGGAATGAAATTCACGGATGCTCACGTGACCGATTCCGTATGTGTTCCCAGCCGCACCTCGATCATGACGGGCCGCTATGCCTTCCGGTTTGGTAAAGCTGAGCAGGGCGGACCCTGGGGATTTACCGGGCTGCGATTTCCAACCAGTCAGTATACGCTGGGGAAAATGTTTCAGTCCGGCGGTTACTCCACGGGCTATGTTGGCAAATGGCATCTTGGCACGAGAATGACGACGCGGGACGGACGGATTCAGGGCCCCACGAATACCGATTTCACAATGCCAATTCAGATTGGACCTGAAGACTACGGTTTTGAAAGTTGTTTCTTTCTTCCCGGCTCGCTGGACATGTTTCCCTATGCGTTCATCCGTGGAAAGCAGTGGCAGGGAAATATCACTGCGCAGAAAGGCTGGAGTGCCTTTAATCGGGTGGGGCCGGCCGCCGAAGATTTTCGGGACACCGAAGTGCTTTCGACGTTTTGTCAGGAAGCGGGAAGATTTATCAATACCAGGGCACAGGAAGAACAACCATTCTTTCTGTACGTCGCTTTGACCGCTCCCCATACCCCGAGTTCGCCGGAAGCTGAGTTTGAGGGAAAAAGCCGCATTGGTATCTATGGCGATTTTGTCATGAACACTGATGCCTGTATCGGACGAATCCGTGACCATCTTCGTGATGCCGGAGTCGATGAAGACACGGTGATCATGGTCTCATCTGATCACGGCCCTGGTCATTATTCGGGCCGCAGGCGCGAGGCGACCGCCAACCAGATGCAGGAGATGCAGAAAGACGGGCACTATTCAAACGGCCCGTGGCGGGGATACAAATTCTCTGCCTTCGAGGGTGGCCTTCGCGTACCTTTCGCCGCCGTCTGGCCTGGCGTCGTGAAGCCGGGAAGCGTGACTGATGCGCTGGTTGGGCTGAATGATCTGATGGCAACCTGGGCAGACATTGCGGGTCTTGAAGTGTCTCCGATGCGGGCTCCCGATTCGGTGAGCTTTCTGACGGTGTTGAAAGGGTCGGCCACCCGATGTCGAGACACCCTCGTCACTCGTGGAACACGTTCTGATGCATTTCGCAGTGGCGACTGGAAGCTGATTCTGGGGCCAGGTAGCGGAAGTTCCGGCGCCTTTTTCAGTGAACCGAAATCCGAGGATGCCTGGCATATTGCGATGGAAGCGTTTGGTCGGAAACTGGTGAATCACAAAGAGCTGGAAAACCCGGCCTTTGTCCAACTGTTCAACCTCAATCGCGATCCGGGTGAAACACAGGATCTCTCTGCAGGTCATTCAGACAAAGTGAAACAGATGCTGGCGGACTACCAAAAGGTCATCCGGGATGGTCGATCCACACCGGGACCTCATCTGAGTAATGATCGTGTTGTGAAAGCGTTTCGACCACCAGCCTTTGTATGGGACAAGTAAGTCGATCAACTCTTCTGTTGCTCCCGGAATCAAACAATCATGAAGAACGTGACGACAAATATACTGTGCTCAATATTTCTTCTGGTTGCCGTCTCTGTTCATGGGGCCGCGCGTGCGGAACGCCCCAACATCATTCTCTTTGTCACGGACGACCAGAATCAGGAAGATATTTCATGTTACGGCGGCGACGTGTTCACTCCGAACCTCGACCGCCTCGCACGGGAAGGGATGCGTTTTGATCATGCCCATGTGCCATCAACCGTCTGCACTCCATCTCGGTACACACTGCTGACCGGTCGCTTCCCCGGGAACTCGTATTTCGAACCGTATCTCGCCGAATTTCCGCGAAACACGTTCGCAAAGCCTGCGTTCAACGTTGGTCTTGAGGAAGACAACATGAACATCGGCAACGTGCTGCGCATGAGCGGTTACGTGACCGGACTGGTGGGCAAAATTCACGTGGGACCTCATCTGAAGGAACCCGCGGAATTCGCCCGTTACGGACTCTACGATGTCTCGAAGAAAAACGGCGTGATGGATCCGAATGACCCGGCGGTGATTGCCGGCTGGCAGCAGAACGAACAATGGTTTCGGCAATGGGTCATGGACCGCGGCTTTTCGTGGACAAAGAATGTGTATTGGGGCAACGTCCATGGCGCCTATCCGCGACACAATCCGGAGTGGACTCTCGAAGCAGCGCTGGAATTTATCGAGACGCACAAGAGCGAGCCATTCTATCTGCACTACACAACGACGTTGATGCACGGTGGCGGCCGGCAATGGAACGAATCGATGGAACACCCACTGGTTTCCGGTGCCGGAAAACTCAACACGCTTCCAGACGTTATGGCATCGCGCGACGAAATCAAACGCCAGGTCGAGAAAGCCGGGTTCGATCCGGGCACCACCGGCTTCACCTGGATGGATGCTACTGTCGGAGCGCTCCTCGACAAACTTGATGAGCTCGGGATTGCCGACAACACGCTTTTTGTCTTTGTCTCCGACCATGGTACGAACGGCAAGTTCTCGCTGCATGATCACAACGGCACCAATGTGCCCTGCATCATGCGCTGGCCGAAAAGAATCCCCGCGGGATCGGTCAGTTCCAGCCTGATCCAAACCACCGATTTCGTGCCGACGTTTCTGGATGTCGCCGGGGTCGACAAGCCTGTGGAATATCGTCTGGACGGAACCAGTCTGCGTCCTCTGTTCTCCGACCCGAAACAGGCGATTCACGACCACCTCTACTTCGAACTTGGCAATGCCCGGGCGGTCAGGACACGGAATTGGAAGTATCTCGCGATCCGCTATGACGCGGAGCAGTTCCGACGGATTCAGTCCGCCGATCTGCGACGCCTGCCCCGCGCTCTTGCCTATATCGGTAATGACAAGAACCTGTCCAACCACCTTGGCCGGCGGCCGCATTTCCTTGAGTCTGATCAGTTCTACCACCTCACCAACGATCCGATGGAGATGAGCAACCTTGCCCGCAGTCCACAACACGCCGGGCAACTCGCCGAGTTGAAATCAATTCTTGCCGAGGAACTGAATTCTCAGGCGAGACCATTCGGCGAATTCGTTCCCGGTCCCGATTTGGTGCCGATCGAACAGGTCGAGCCTTTCGTGGCGAAACTGGCCGGCCTGAAGGTGGTCAAAAGGGGATTTGAAGTCATCGACGTGGACACGTCTAAACCTCCGGTCGAAACGCTGAGCCGCGAACAGCGAAAGAAACAGCGAGAGGAACGCAGGAAACAACGGCAAATGCCAAAGCAACTGGATTCGTCGCCGCAGGGCCGGCTTCCATCGACCCGCGATGTCCGGAGTCGATAAGAACTGACCAACTCGACATTCGAGAAATAGAAATGACAATCGGACGACCATCCAGCTTGATTCCTTTGAGTGCAGAAGCCGCCTTGCTGTTTCTGTGTTTCCTGCCGATCGACGTCTTCGCGACACCGCCGGGTGGAACCTCCGGCTCGATTGCGGCTCGGACCTCCCCTAACATCGTTTTTATCCTCGCCGACGACATGGGGTACGGCGATCTCGGGTGTTACGGCGCGACGCTGATCAAAACGCCCAATATCGATCGGCTGGCTAAGGAAGGCATCCTGTTCACCGACGGGCACTGTGGAGCTTCGACCTGTACGCCGACTCGCTATGGACTGATGACAGGACGACATGCCTGGCGATCGTGGTGTAAGTACAGCGCGCTCAGCACAAACGCTCCGCTGCTGATTGAAGAAGATCGGGTGACGATTGCTTCGTTTCTGAAGTCGGCGGGCTACGCGACGTCGATTGTTGGCAAGTGGCATCTTGGCTACGGTCGCGAAGAGGGCTTTGAAAAGAATCGCGGAGACGCCCCGCCGAATTACTGGGACACTCGTGGAAGCGGGCCGAACTGGAATGGTGGACTTAAGCCCGGCCCGCGAGAGAACGGGTTCGACTATTCCTACGTCATCCCCGTGGCCAACAGCTTTCCGCCGTACGTGTTTGTCGAGAACTACCGCGTGGCCGGTCTCCGCAAAGACAGCCCTATTGCAATGCTCCAATCACGGAACTTTGGAAAGATGGAAGGCGGCGAGGGAGCCCGTTGGACGGACGAAGAATTGATCGACAAGTTCGCCGACAAGCTGGTCTCACAACTGGAAGGGTTCGCCAAGGAGCAGAAGCCGTTCTTCCTGTACTACCCGCCGAGCCATCCGCATATTGGGTCCCGCGTTGTTAAAGGGAACTCGCACTGGCCGAACGCTCGCTTCAAAGGAACAAGTCAGGCCGGGAACTATGGCGACGTGGTTCAGGAACTGGACTGGTCCGTCGGTATGATCCTCGACACGCTCGACAGGCTTACCCTCACCGAGAACACGCTGGTCATCTTTACCAGCGACAACGGGGGATACACTCGCAACTTCAACGGGCATCAGCCCAATGGCCCAATTCTGCGAGGCGGCAAGGGCGATCTGGTCGAAGGTGGCATCCGCGTGCCGTTCCTGGCGAAGTGGCCGAGCAAAATCAAACCGGGCACGCGCTCCAGCGAGATTGTTTCGACAACCGATATGCTGGCAACAGTTGCCGCGATCGTCGGTAAGGAACTGCCGGCTGGTGCGGGACCGGACAGCTGCGATGTGCTGCCGGCATTGCTCGGGAAGAAGCTCCCGCATCCCGAGCGTCCCGTTGTTCTCTCCAGCGGCGGAACGGGAGCCATCTCGATTCGCTCCGGCAAGTGGAAGCTCATCGACGGTCAGGGGAATTGTGGCTATGGAGAATTCCGACGCAAACAGCCATGGCCGACTCCCAAGCCTGACGCCCCTCCCGCACAGCTCTACAACATGGAAGAAGACCTTGGGGAAGCCAACAATCTCTACCTCAAACATCCGGAAATCGTTCACCGGCTGAAGGCGACCCTTGAAAAGGTCAAAGCCGATGAGAGCTACAATCCGATCGAACTGGAACAGCCGAAAGGTAAGCTCACGATCGAGCAGTTGAACGCGTTGTTTCCTCCGCCTGTAAACTGACCATAACGACGAACAACTACGGCCATGCCACAGCTTCAACCACGAGTTCACACTATGTTTCGCACCATAATCATCGTCGTTCTAATCCTGCCTTGCCCGATGCTATTGGCTGGGGATCAGTCCTGGTCGCTCGATTCGCCCAGGACATCTGAGCTCAATGTACACGGCCACGTTGCCGGCGCTGATGGGGTGGAAGGGAGCAGCCTCGTTTTCGATGGCGATAGTCTACTCAAAGTCAAAGAGTCGGAACGTCTCGCAAATGAAGAAGCCGGATTTACGCTGACTGCCTGGGTGAATCCTTACCGGCTCAATCACGAGCAACAGATGATTGCGGCGAAGAATCGCTACTCGCTTCGCGAGCGCCAGTGGAGTGTAATGATTGATAAAGACAATCGCTTTCGCCTGTATGTCTATCAGGGGAGTTGGGCGACCGCCGCTGGTTCTGCTCAACCAAAACCCGGTCATTGGCATCTGATCGGTGTGGTGGTTCGTCCGGCCAGCGCTGAATTGTGGGTGAACGGGAAGCTGGCGGGAGAGGTGGAACTCACAAAGCCTGTTCCGCAGACCAAAGCTCCGCTTACGTTCGGTGGAGTCGATGACAACGGTCGTATCCGGCAGAACTTCGTCGGAGCACTCGATGAGATTCGCCTGTTCAACAAGCCACTCGCCGCCGGACAGATGGCGGCCGCTTACAAGCCGGTTACGGCCACGCACAGGATTCCGACTCAACCCGAACTGTTCACGTTATGGAGCGGAGAGGCTTTGTCCACGACCTCAGAAGCTGAAGTTCTCGAAGGTGTGCAGTTTCACGTCATTAAAAAGTACGAACGCAAGGTGGATGGTTATGGTTTTCTTCATGGCGTGTCTCTGACCTGGCACAAGGGAAAGCTCTACGCCTCATTCGGACACAACAAGGGAAGCGAAAACACGCTCACGGAAGAAGGCCGATATAGCGTAAGCGAAGACGGCGGTAAGACATGGTCAAAGGTGCAGACAATTGATGTGGGGATTGAAGACGATGATCTCGCCGTCAGCCATGGAGTCTTTTTGTCGCGTCGTGAAACGCTTTGGGCGTTCCTTGGCTCTTTTCATGGTAGACGCAAAGGAGTGCATACTCGGGCCTACAAACTGAATGAAGAGACCGGGCAATGGCAGGCACAGGGCACCGTCGTCAAGGATGGTTTCTGGCCCATGACCGAGCCGGTAAAGATGGACAACGGCAACTGGATCATGCCGGGGTTCATCGTGGGGCAGGGTAATCCGGCCGCCGTGGCGATCAGTGCCGGTGATGATCTGAAGACATGGAAGACTGTGATCATTCTCCGTGGCGCCGGAGTCAGGAACATGTGGGGAGAGTCATCAATCATCGTTGATGGCTCGCGGGTGATGAATATCGCTCGTTATGGCGGCAAGCCGTTAGCGCTTGTCGCGACGAGCAGGGATTACGGGCAGACATGGACTGCGTCCGCCGAAAGCAATCTGCCGATGGCCAGCTCGAAACCATGTTCAGGAGTGCTCACCAATGGGCAGCGTTACCTGATTTGTTCGACGACTGCCGACGGTGGAAATCGCCGCTCGCCACTGACCATTGCCGTGAGTCAACCCGGTGAGAACACGTTCTCTAAAGTGTTTGTGATTCGGCACGCGGTGTCTGACGACGGTCCCGGTGAATCACATCCGAGTGCGGCTCTGTCGTATCCGTACGCGGTTGAATATCAGGGCAACCTCTACGTGGGCTACTCCAATAATGGTGAACGCCACGCCAACAACAACAGCGCTGAACTGGCGGTGATCCGGATCGAGAAACTGTCGACCAAGTAAAACTCGAATCACATCCGGGAGTCGGAAACGAAATGAAATTGCAGCCTTTGAGTCATTGGAAAACGAACCTGACAACCTGTCTGGCAATCACCATCACGGTTGTTGCCGGAATCGGTATAAAAGCGGCCGAGCCTGCCGACTTATTCGATGGGAAAACACTGCGTGGCTGGCAGCGTCAGCAGGGAGTTGCCGAGTTTCGTGTCGAAAACGGGATGATCATCGGCAAGACCGTGAAAGACGCCGGCAACACCTTGCTTTGCACCACGAAGCACTACACCGATTTTGATCTGACATTCGAGGTCAGGTTTCTCAGTAAGCCGGTCAATTCCGGTTGCGTGATTCGCTCGCTCATCCGGAAGGAAGACGGCGAAAAGAGGTACATGAAGAAGGGAAACGTGTATGGGCCACAGGTTGAGATTGAGGGCAACGGCCCGAAAGGATCCGAGTCCGGGAACGGATTTCCTGAAACCGAAAGTCGGGCGAGTCAAAGCAATCAAAGACACCGAGTGGAATCACATCCGAATCCTCGCTCTCGGACCACGAATTCGAACCTGGATCAACGGCGAAGCCATCGCGGACGTCACCAATCACGAGGTCTACGCGGATCATTCACGCGGAATGGTTGGCTTGCAGGTGCACGGCGTAAAGAACTTCACCGAGCCACAGGAGATCGCCTGGCGGAACATCCGCATCGTCGCACTCACCGACGGGACAACGCCAGAGAGTGCTGAGTCGAAAGAACAAAGGTAGCAACTACCATGAATACCATCTCAGAAACGACGAATCCCGGCCGTGGCGTATGCTTCCAGCTTGCGGTCCTGCTGTTGGCGGCAAGCTGGCAGCCTACACCACTTCAAGCCGCCGAACCGATTTCACTTCGAGCCGGGCCGGTTTCGATGGTCTTCGATGCAGACAACGTGTTTCTGCGTTACATCCGAGTCGGAAAACACGAGGTTCTGCGAGGCATCAACGCGCCGATCCGCAATGAGAACTGGGCGACGATTGCACCGAAGGTCTCCAACCTCAAAGTGGAACAACGCGACGACGCCTTCAAAGTCACGTTTGATGTTGCGTGCCAGAAATCCGACATCGACTTCCGTTGGAAGGGCACGATTTTCGGGAGTGAGACGGGCAACATTGAATTCGCCTTTGATGGTGAAGCTCATTCAGCATTCAAGAAGAACCGCATTGGTTTCTGTGTGCTGCATGGACCGTCTGCCGCCAGCCAACCGTGGGTGCTTGAGACCGTTGACGGGAAGAAATCACGCGGACGATTTCCGAAGCACATCTCGCCTCATCAACCGGCAAAAAATTTGAAAGCAATTACTCACGAAGTCGCGAAAGGTATTCACGCTCGAATCGCCTTTGAAGGCGACATCTTCGAAATGGAAGACCAGCGAAACTGGACGGACGCGTCATTCAAGACGTACTGCACTCCGCTGGAGATTCCGTATCCGGTGCAACTCGACAGGGGAGCGAAGATTTCGCAGAAGATCACGATCAGTCTCGACGGTGATCTTTCCGGTGTGACTTCGTCGTCTGAACGCACGGTCCTGACTCTCACCAAAGAAAAGTCACCGCTGCCATTGCTGGGAGCGCAGGTCTCCAGCGAGATTGAGAATCTCACAGACAGACAGATCGAACGACTGAAGGTCCTGGACCTGAATCATCTGCAGATCGATCTGGCTCTTTCCGACAAGTCGTTTGTTAAGAACCTGCGACGGGCGACTAGTCAGGCCAAAGCTCTCGGCGTTTCTCTTCAAGTTGTCCTTGGACTCGGAGAATCACCAGACCTGACCGCGCTGCTGAATGGGGTCAAAGAGCTTAAGCCGCCTGTTTCGTACTGGCTGATTCGGGGTGGCGATTCAGCTCAATACGCGGCAGCTCGCAAGGTCCTGGAGCCGATTGCTGGTGATGCAAAGATCGGCGTAACTCGCGTGTCGAACTTTGTCGATCTGAACCGGGCGCGCCCGGAAGACAAGTCCATGGAAGCTGTCGGCTTTGCTATCAACCCGCAGATTCACGCATTCGACAATGCATCCATGGTCGAGACTCTGCCGATCCATGCGGATGCTGTGAACAGCACTCGTTCCTTTGCAGGCGATCGTCCGCTGGTCATCGGCCCGATCACTCTGGCACCGCAGCTTCTCGATGGAGTTGACCAGCCCGGCGGCCCACCGATGGGAGGTCCATTACCAACATTCGTCGACCCAAGGCAGGTCGAGCCAATCACTGCTGTCTGGACACTCGGCAGCGTGAAGTATCTCGCCGATTCCGGAGCGCACTCAGCGACGTTCTTTGAAACCGTCGGCTGGGCCGGAATCATGGACGCTGACGATGTCTCATCCCGACCAAAGGAATTTCCGTCTCGCCCGGGCAAACTGTTCCCCGTTTACCACCTGCTGCGTGATGTCGGCGGATTCAAAGGTGGCTCTGTCTATAACGTGGATACCTCAGACAATCTCTCCGCAGTCGGCCTGGCTCTGTACAAGGACGGGCGTCTGCGTGTGCTTCTCGGGAATCTGACTGGTGAAGCTCAGACAGTCACGCTGCGAGGACTGACTGGTAGTCCGGTCGATGTCCAGATACTTGGCGCGAACAGGATCGAATCGACGCCCGAACTTTCCATCAACCTTCCTCCATACGGCATCGGCCGGATTGATCGGGCGGTTGATTGATGAAGTCTGACTTACCACTTGTGTCACGGCTGTTCGCTGGAATTTCCGCCGTCGGTGCGATCGCCGTTGTTGTCGCTCTGGTTTCGGGAAATGCTGTCTGGATTGGCCCGGCGTTGACCGGCTGCTTTCTCAGCCTTTCTCTCGCAGCATCGACGGGGCAGGGCTCTCTGAAACAGCTCGCTTTCACGATCTGGATTGTCACCGGCGTTGTCGTCGGGATGTCGTTCAGCAAGTGGTTCATCACGTTCCCGACATCGTGGCCGTGGCTCGGCGGCAGCGAGATGAGCTTCGTGTTCATCCCGGTGCTGCAGATCATCATGTTCGCGATGGGAACAACATTGAGCGTCGGCGACTTCACTCGCGTCGTCAGAATGCCAGTCGGAGTCCTGGTCGGGCTGGTGTGCCAGTTTACGATCATGCCTTTCGTCGGATTCGCTCTGGCAAAGTCATTCGGTCTGCCGCCGGAGATCGCCGCAGGTCTGGTGCTCGTCGGCTGTTCGCCGAGCGGCCTGGCCTCGAATGTGATGGCGTTTATCGCGAAGGCCAACGTCGCCATGTCCGTCACGATGACGGCGTTTTCCACGTTGCTCGCGCCGCTGCTGACGCCCATCCTGATGAATTTTCTCGCAAGTGAAATGATTACAATCGACGTTCAGGACATGATGTGGAAGATGACAAAGATCGTGCTGCTCCCCGTTTTCGCCGGACTAATATTCCATCATCTCGTCTACCACCGGTTGAAGTGGTTTGAGCGAGTGATGCCGATGATTTCGATGATCGGCATCCTGATCATGACCGTGCTGACAGTCGCCGTCGGACGCGACAAGTTAATGCAGGTCGGCCCGCTGCTGATCGTCGCCTGCGTCATTCACAGCACGGCTGGCTTCGGACTCGGCTATATCGTGTGCCGCCTGCTCAAACGCGACCGGCTGACCTGCCGAACGATCGCGCTCGAAGTCGGCCTGCAGAACTCCGGCATGGCAGCAGGACTCGCAAAAGACCTCGGAAAGGTGGCCACACTCGGCCTCGTCCCCATCGTCTTCGGCCCGGTCATGAACGTGATCGCCTCGATGCTGGCCAACTGGTGGCGAACACGTCCGCCGGAGACTCAGTCGGCCTCGGTTCCCCGCGAGTGACTGGAAAGGCCAAATGAACCTGTCGATGAAGAAGCCGTACCAATTCGTCCTGCTCCTGCTTTCCATCGCTTCAGCGTGTGCTGCGGACGAACGGCCGGCCGAGTTGTGGAATCATCTTTCATCGGTTGGGGAACTGTCCGACGTCCGTGGCATGTCTGCGCAGTTCGACGATTCCGGCGACCATCGCAGATTGAAACTGAAGGTGTCGGCATTAAATCTTCCCGATGGCGAGAATCTGGTTGAGCTGAGAAGGGGGATTGGCTGGACGGTTATCTCACCGCCAATCGGGGGGTGGCAGCTTTCTTATACGAAGAGTATCCAGGCGACGGTCAGAAACACCGGGTCGAAGAAAGTGGAAATCACGCTTTGGGTCGCATCTTCCCACGGCTGGGCCGCAGTCGGGGGAGCCGCAACGCTGGAACCAAAGCAAACTGTGGTGCTGAATTGTGATCTGCGGGAAACCTATCCTGACGGAACGCCGAAAATCGATCCAGGCCTCATCAGTGAGATTCGCTTGATGATTCAGAGAACAGACTCAGCAACCGTTGAGATTTCCGGACTGATTGCCACGGGGACAGCGGATGACTGGGTGCGTCCGAAAGGCCGCATGGATGTTCCCGAAATGATGAATGGAACGCCAGCAGCTGGTCGCCGCGTCCG
>Ga0315316_10001018_pt1 | contig 19261 bp, 8 predicted proteins | sample M160m3416metaG_FD_203702 | JGI IMG/M metagenome (GOLD analysis project Ga0315316, IMG submission 203702) | Ammonia-oxidizing marine archaeal communities from Monterey Bay, California, United States - M1 60m 3416 | ecosystem: Environmental > Aquatic > Marine > Intertidal zone | place: USA... | reverse complement strand
TTTTATTGCTGTATCCTCCTATAACCAGCAGCCCAGAGATTGTCTGCAATGAGGTTCTCCCACTCCACCACTCTCTCTTCAGGCCATTCGTCCTGGCAAGCACCACACCCCTCACAATGAATCTCACCAACCAGGAGATGGATGTGTTCATGGACAAGTGTGCCCATGTATTTCCTTGAGGATTGTTGCGGATCGATCCACACGGTTCTGGTGTCAAGATCGGCCTGGCCGTACAGGTCTTCTCCCTGATCGCCAACGCCCTTTAAGTCTTTCTCGATTACAACAACTCTGCTCATGCCCCCACAAGCATTGTCTCAGACGGATCAGGGATTGGCACTTAATTGGCTACCAGCCAGTTCAGATCAACCAGAAAGGCCGAATAGGCAATGCCTCCCTATTTGGCTCCCGGCCTGACGGCCCCGGACTTGATCTTGTAATGAGGGATGGGCCTGACAGTGTTCCTCTTCACCCTAAACTCTCTCACCTCCACCAGGCCCTGTTCTGTCATCCTGCTAAGGTACTGGGTGGTCATTGAGACAGATAAGTCCCAGGCTAGGGCCACCTCCTTGGTAGTCATCCACCCTTTTGGAACCGGCTCTGCCTGATGGGAACCACCATGCTCCTCAAGTAGCTTAAACCACTCGCTTACAGCGGGAGTCTCCACCCGCTTTTTCCTTTTTCTACTAGCCATAAAACTGCCTCCGGATTTTTTCCCTCACAATATTCACCATAAACGAATCCATGATTCCACATGGCCCTGGCCTTATTCAATTTAGCGTATTTCATCATCGGGATATTGGCCAGGGTTCCAACACATATCCCGGTTGCCCCGCCATGTCTCCTGGCCCTGGCAATGCCTGGGCGGTGGAGGTGGGCAATGCAGCACTTGCCAACGAACTCAGCATGATCCCGGATCGCTGACTCGTTGAACATATAGCCGTGACCGAATGAACAGTCCCCAAACTTCCGCCAGCCTGAGTCCAGGTCATACTCGATCAGCTCAGACTTGAGCTTTCTTATTCCTCTCTCCAGGTCGCTCTTGATTTTAGAAGCACACCAACTGATCAGCTCATTACGGTGGTTCAGTAACTTCCATACCCGGTCCTCATGGTTGCCCAGGAACACGGTCTGAGGCTCCAATGCATTGAGGAACTCCATCCCTTTGGTGTAGTCGTAGGCAAGGTCATCGGCCACCTCATCAGCGGCCCGGCCCATGCCCATCAGGGCACCCAGGTCCATGAAGTCTCCCAAATGAATGGTAAGCTCCGGTTTCCACCTCTCCTTAAAGCCCAGAACGGTCTCTAAGGCCTCTTTATCGGCCAGATGGCCATGACTACACCCAACAGCAAACAGACGCTTCCAGCCGCGATTAACGGCTGGTGCCTGGGAACTGCGGGAGCGGCCTGATTTGTTCTTCATATGCCCCCCGTTTGACAGGCTTGAGGTTCAAGCCCAGTATTCTCATCAGCTCAAGGCTCCTGGTCCTCTCCGGAATTGATGACTCCGGAATGGTTGCCAGGCGAGGCTTGTAGCTTCTTGGATCAAGATAGATATTAGACTCGGGCCCACCAAGTTTCCCGAGCCCTTCCATCCTCTGGATTCTCCGCTCTAAAGAGTCGGACCTTGAGCCGGTGATACTCATATTCACCACACTGCCCTGACGCGGTAGTGGCTCAATAAGGCCCTCCTTCTCAGCCCACCGACTGAGTACCGCACCAAGGTGGTTTGCCCGGATTGATTCCCAGGCCCCGGGCTCATAGCCCAAAGTCTTGCTGGCTGTTTTCTTTGGCCGATCTGTCTGGATTAAAGCAGCCAGGTCTCCCATCTGCCGGGTGCCCGGCACGAACGAGGTCAGGCCCTGCTCGACCAGGTAAAAATTAAGAGGCACGTTTGTCGCGTAGGGATCGAATGCCGGTTCCTTCTTGGGTCGCCCAGGCTCACTATGAATATCAGCCAATACCTTACTTGGCACCTTGAACCCGGCACCCAGGCTAAAGAAGTCCTTACTTAGGTCGGTGGTGTTCCTGATGTAGGTCTTAGCACCTTCCCAGGCACCATGATTCCTGGCATCGCTCTCGGCCAGGATTGCATTACCGGCCATAGCGATCATTGGATAATTCCGAACGCGCCACCAGAAGTCCTGCTCAGACTCAGTGCCCAGGCCCATCCTCTGCGCGTACCAGGATAGGTTCACCCTGGCAGTGGTGATCATCTCCCGATCAATCTGCCTGGTCCTTGACTCTCCGGTAATTGGGTCGGTGTATTTTGTGTAGTTGGTCCCGATCCTCTCCCTTGCCTCATCGTCGTCATCGTCATCCCTCAACAACATATCCAGGATAAGCCCGGTGCCACCCAGGCCAAACATCGAGAAGGCCATGAGCTTACCAAAGGCATCGGCTCTCTTCTCTGCCGGCACCTTGCCCAGTAAGTCCTTAACCGCCGCCGCCTTGGTGATCTGCTTGGCCATGAAGTGATACCCGAACCTGGGGAAAGGCATGATCAGTGCAGTGTACGGAGTCGCAGCAAACCACTGCAACATTTTGGGGCTGTCTGCGTAGTTCAGATACTCCAGGTTAGCCGCGTCAACCGCCTTGACCATGATATCCCTGGGAGGATTCTTCATAAACCTATCCACCGCGTCCTTCAGTGCCTGGCCTTTCAGCCCCTGATCCTTCGCACCTTGCACCGCATGGGCCTTCAGGAATGCGTAGGTCATGCGTTGCTTGGCCCTCACATCAATGTTTCCGTACTGTAGAAGCTGTAAGCTCGCCGCGCCAATCTCTCCCTCTCTCAGGTATTGCCCGGCACCTACCTCATACTTAACGTCAAGGTCTTGCAGACTGACCGAGCCGGCAAAGATTTCTTCCGGGATAGCTTCCTCCACGACCTCATCATAATACGAGGTAAGTCCAGCCATCTTCCGAAGGCTTGGGAATCGGTGGAGGAAGTTGCCAACCATCAGCTCTTTAGACATCCGGAGTGATATCTTGCCTTCGGTTGGATTGGTGGGAAGTAGACTGACCCCTTTAACCATCTCTTGAAATGCTTTCTCGAAAGTGAACAGGTCATTAGTGGCGGCATTGACAAACATCGTGCCGGGGTGTGCCAGGAGCATTGCCTTGCTATTGCGAACCATCCAGCCGCCCATGTTGTAGAGCCTGTTATTAAACTGGATGCGGATATATTGCTGCATCAAAACCTCGACCGCCTCTTTCCGCATCTTTAACTGCCGGCCCCGCTTGGCATATAGCTCGCCAACAAACTTCCGATAGAACTCAGTGCCATCAATAGTCTCTTCTTCAATGAACCCACGGAACTTTTTCACTCTCTGGATTAGATCGTTCATGCCGGCCTCAAGCATCACCCATCCCTCGGGTAGATTCTCAGGGCTTTCGCCCTGCTCAAGGGGAACTGCCGCGTCCCTCAAGACTATGTCCCTGAACCTCTGCCGGTGCTTCTCCTGGATAGCCTGGAATGCCCTTATCGAGTGGCCGCTAAACAAGTCCTGGACAAGGCCACCCTCCCTGGCCTTACCCGTCTTGTACTTCCGCCCAGGGCTTCGGCTTCCCGCGCCTGGGTTGAATATTCCAAGGATGCCCCCAATCAGAGACCTGGTAGCCATTACGTCTGGCGTGTAGCCTGGCACCCCTTCAAATGCCGGGTCAGCCTCTTCCATTAATCTCTCCAAACTGAACCTGTTAAATGCCGGCACCTCCACTCCATTGATAACCTCCCTGGTATCCTTCAGGGCCGGGTCAATATACATATCAATAGACCAGATCAGGTCCGGGTACTCTGTCTTGAAGTGGTTATAAATTTCCTCCTGCCTGGCAGCTTCCATAACCCTCAGTAGCTGGTAGCCACTACGCCCGTCCGGGGTGGTAATGAATGAGCCAATCGCAAGCTCATCATTCTCCTGGGTTAAAGGATTGATCACTATGATCCTATCGCCAACCTGGTGAGACCCCTTATTAAATTCCTTTTCCTTCATCAGGCCGGCCCTCATCTCGAAGTCAGTGAAGACCAGGTTGCCCCTGGTATCCCGGCTGGTAGCGTTAAGGTGAGCGGCCAGGTGAACGCTCTTGTCCATGAACTCGTTGAGTCGCTTGGCCCACTTGCCGGTGTTCATCCACTTGGGTAGCTTCAGGCCTGACTGAGCTTTGTATGCCTGGTCGGTGAGTTGCCGGCTTACCTCCACCTGGGCCTTACGAACTGCCGCGGCAGCGTAGGCCTCTTCAATCTGGAGCCGGGTCTTTTCTTCACCAACCTTGGAGCCGGCAAAGTAAACCAGCTTCTGTGATGGTCTGGCAAAGTGCCGTTTCTGGAAGTCTGTTATGTAGCTTGAGCCGTATGCCGGTGCTGCCTCTGGAGGAGGGGCATGGTAGGAACCGCCGGCCTCAATATGATTGATCCTGGCCTGGGCCTCCGGGCTTACCTGGTCCGATTGGACTGAGAAGTCGCCGACTCCAGAGCCTTTCTTGCCAGGTCTCCCGCTCCCGATGCCTCCCACTTGTCCTGTTCCTCTTGCGTAGCTTCTTGACGGTCTTCCGCGTACTCGCCTATGGACACCTTCTGAAGCGGAGGCGTAGTCGTTTGCCCCTTTCGGGCCTTTGATGCCGAGTTTGTCATAAAGTTCCTTTTCACTATACCAGAGCAAAGCCTGGATGTCTGCATTCTCTAGGTGAATCCCCTGCGAGGCAAGTTTAACCCGCACGTTATTCATCCGCGTCCGAATCCATGCCCGGTGACTACCGTTCTCCGGGGTATCCACTACGGGCTTCAGTAAAACTACAATAGAATTGGCAGAATTGCGAGCCTCGTTCCACGTTGCAGAGCCGCCAGCCTTAACGCCCAGCCCCCTTCTTTTGGCTCCCAGCTTTGGATGCCCAAAGTACCTGGACATTTTCTTAGCGGTATCAATCGCGCCTTTCTCCCCAGATGCGGATCGGGTATTTATCCCCAGCTCCTTGCGCTCCTCACTGCTAATTGCCCTGATGGCTTGCCTTAGCCGGTCAAGTGCAGATGGCTTAGGCTTCGCTTTGGTGCCCCTGGGAGCATTCAAGTCAACTGGCTTCAAGTAAGTTCCAGTAAGCCGGCCAATGGTACGCATGAACCATCGGTCCATAGTGATATTGGAGTAGTCGCCTTCCAGATTGCTAAAGAACGAGCCTAGTTTTGGCCCGAACATCATTGCGGCAAAAGGAACCTCAGAGCTAACAAGCTCACCGACCTTACCCTTTAGGTCATTGGCGATTTTCTTATCAATGCCAAGCTCGTTAACCATGTAGTCAACGTGACCTCCCACCGAGCGAACCTGAATTAACATCTCGGTGGCCTTCTCTGGGCCATACTTCTCAAACATCCCCATGGCTGCAACCAGGTTTTTACGAATGTTTCCCTGGCGATCCCCGAAGGCGAGCTTTGGATTCAACTTCCCGGTCTTCTTCCACTCTTGATAAATATCCCACGCCTGGCCGAATTGACCATCCACTTTATTGCCATCCGAGGTGATGGCAAGCGTGGCTCCGAATATAAACTTATTGGCCGGCTTAACGATTTCCGGGTCAGCCTCCTTTAAAACACTCACGGCTAAACTAAGGTTTTCGTCATACCACCCAGCGGCTTCCGGGTGTAACTTGTAGGCGTGTTTAATCTCGTTTTCCAGAGAGGCCTCAACTCGGGCATTTTGCCTGGGGTTATCTTCCTGGTAAATGATTGGGCTATCAAATGCATCCTGGAACATATGAGCCACATCCATGATGGTGGGATTTTTAGGCAGACCCTCGGGCTTGGCTTTACCCTTCAGAATATTAAGACCCCAGTTGCCCTGCACTGAATACCTGGCCATCGGCCCGGCCATCTCCGGAGTAACCTCCAGTGCCAGGAGGTCGCGGCTTGGTGGGGTCTGTTTCTTTTGAAAGTCCAGGACGGTCCCCCCGTTAGGATGCTTCAACGACATGAGATCATTGGAATCGATCAGGGCATCTACCGCATACTCCAGACCACCTCTGTCTGTTTCTTCAAGAGCATTCCTCCAGGCTTCCTCGATTTCCATATCGCCATCCACCATGGCATCCCTCACCTCCTGCCATGGCCATGCCGCGTCCATACCGGGAGCGGCTTGCTCATCAAGTATGTGATTGAAGTGAGAGTAGTTTGCATCAATTATCTCAAGTAGCTCATCAATATTCTCATAGTAATATTCCTTCAGCGAAGCGGTGCCTCCATGTGCCACTGTGCCAATGGCCTTAGTCTTAACAACCTTGGACCCATACTTCTTTGCCAGGCGTTTAGCTTCAGCCAGCGTCCCGTTAACCATGCGGGAATACATTGCCACCCTGTCCTTTGCCGGCTTCTCTCCTGCCTGGCTATGCCCCTCGATCTCAGCCACCTGTTGCCACTTGGAAGGGAAGGCAACCCTCTTCGCTCCATGAAGAGCGGCCATCTGGACAACGGCCCTGAAGTTTGCTTCGTGCCACGACTTTTTGTGGACGGCATTAGGCTGACCAAAGCCTGACATGATAGACCCTATATTATCTTTCCAAGCCTGGGCCGCTTCCTCGAAAGTATTATGGTGTGAGTATGGTACTTCGCTGGAGCCGATATCATTGAAGTTTGGAGCGCGTAATTGCCACTGCTCTTTAATTCCGTTACTGGTCGGCCAGGTCCATAGCTCGATTGAGCCCCATGCGCTCTCACCGTTTGAAGCGTCAGCCTGTTCACTACTTTCAAATTGTTTAAGTCTATAATAATTTTCTGAGACTGTTTCACCAATATGGTTATTAATCCTATCGCCAACTAGTCTGGCCTTGAGTTCATCTATTTCCGCCTGGGCCTTCTGGACTAATTCCCTGGCATTTTCGGCTGCTGCTTGTGTGCCTTGCGGGTCCAGTCTGGTCCCTAAACCAGGAACCCACTTAGTGTTAGCCCATTTCTTCAGACCCTTCTTGGTTGGTGCGTAGCCGGCCTTGGATGCTCCCTGGTGTAGATCACTTTGACTTTCAACGAAGTCCCACTGGTCCTGGCCGACATTAAACCTGGACCAGGCAACCACGCCCTTACCATAGTTGGGAACATGAGAGGCATAGCCTTCAGCAGAAGGGCTCTGCATTGAGATTGCACCGTGAGCCTGGGTGGTTTTCATCTCGGGGAAGTTCCACCCAACGTTTTCAATGCCTCTCTCGTACCTCGTAATAATGTCTGATAATTCATTGGCCTCTTCCAGGGCGGTGTTTGTCCAGGAACCGCGTGGGTCTTCCTTGGCTTTGGCTAAGTTTTCTTCCCTGGCTTCCGCCCATTGTATCTTCTCAAGCTCCTGCAATTGCTCAAGCTCCATCCCTTCCCATTTAGTTCCCTGGGTGGCGGCAATTCCCAGGGGCTCGAAAGTAATCTCAGGAACTGGAGCGTCTTCAATAAACTTGAGAAGCTCTTCCTTAGTAAGCTCAGTGCCAGGGCTGAATATGTCATCAATGCCAAGCTCTTCTAGCTCCTGTGAATCAAAAGCCTTCTCCCCGGCTGGAAAATCTTTATCGGACACTCGGTAAGCCTTGGGAACGCCTTCGGACAACTTCTTCAGGCGACCCACCCACTGCTGGACGGTCCCCTTCTTCATGTCCATATCTTTAACAGCCTTGACCACCCTGGAATACATATCCCCAAACTTGCCGGTGTTGCTAAGAACATTGCTCACATACTGCTCACCCTGCACTGAATAGCGGATGTCATCGCTCTCAGTCTGGAATCTTTCACTCAATGGAATGATGTTGCCATCATCGTCCTTGGTGATTGGGTCAGCGGATTTGATTTGGGAGGGGTCGGTTACCCTTATATCAAACTCGCCGTCAGCAAATTTTAATATTTCAGAATTGATTCCCTGGCGAACAAGCTCACTGCTTTCATTCCTTATTCCTGTAAACTTTTCAAATGCCTCTGAATCCTCTCCGTCCAAGGTTCTGGATTTCCCAGGCTTTATGTAAACATTATACATTGGACCCTTCTCATCAAAGAACCCTCCTGCATCTCTGTACCCTTCAGCAAAATCATTATCGGTAGTGAAGTAGGCACCGGCAAATGTATCGAACTCATTGAATTTCTTTTCACTTCGACTCCCATGCCAAACCGGCCCAATCGTATACCCCGCCGCCTTCGCTGCCTGGGCCACCATGTTCTCGGCTTCCTCCAGGTTGCCGGCTTCAGCCGCCTCCATATATTCCTGGTTGGCTTGCACTGAATACTGAGGATACCTGGGGCCAGCCTGTGGCTTAACCATGGATGAAGTTGCATCTTTACTCTTAAAAAAATCTTCAACGCTTGGCTTGGCGATTCCTCCAAAGTCAGCAACCGCATGGGCAACCGCATCGAGCATCGTGTGGCGACCTTGGGCTGTCTTAATAACAGACTCAGGCTTGGGTGGAACCATGGGGCCTTGCCCTGTGGCTACAGAAGTATACTCCTCAAATATCCCCCTGGCCGCTTTCGCCATGCGGTCTCTCTCCTTCGCCCCGTTACTCATCCAGCTCCGGTAATTAACAGCCGGGCCTTTGTCTATGGAAAGCAGTTGTGCCTGGAAGCCCGGGTTACTCATTGCCTCGGCAGTAAACTCCATCAGGTTACCCCACCCATAATGGTGGCGACCAAGCTCCCTACTGGGTGAGCCTTTGCCGGTAGCCCTGCCGGCAGTGCCGCGCTTGCTCGATGTGAGCCATCCAGTTATTTCAGTCCAATCAATTGATCCTGATGGCTTCCTTATGCCGCCAAATTTCCTAATATTCTTTGGGTTTTCAGCAGCCTTTATTAACTTCTCGTACCCTTCTTTAGTCAGCCGAACATCATTTGCAAAACTTCCGTAATCTTTTGGAGGAAGGTCATACCTTGACGATTCAAGCCCTACCTTTTTTAGGAAGTTAAGAATATCATTACCATGATGCGGGTCTTTGAATCGAGAGATTGGAATGGAATAAAGCCAACCATTCTCTTGGTCTACTCCCCCTTCTTTAGTGGGATTAATAACGATGGGCACCTTCTTTCTTTCGGCCCTGGTTTCCAGGCCCTTTGGCCCTATCTTCTCAACCCCTTCCAGGTAAAGATCGATCAGGTTTGCAATGGCCAGGTCTTTGCCTGATGGCCTGATCTTTTCCTTAACTTCCACCCACTTCATCACATCGCGCTTGAGATTATAATCAGGCTTTTTCCCCACAACCCTCTCGCCCTTCATTATCTGATCGCGTAAATTACCGAGCCTCTTTAGGTAGCTCTTACCCACCGTCCCTTTACTATCGGTGGCTCCATGGGTGTATTGCCTAGCCGCCATGGCCGTGAATGAATGGACCACCTCATGGATCGTGGTAAGGTCTCTAGGCCTTTCGGTCTTTAGCAATCTAACCTCATCGTCTTGTGTCCAATAAGTACCGAGAGCATTGGAACTCATGCCATCATCCCGCTTGCCAGCCATTAGGAACCCACTGGTCCGACCAGACTGATCCTTCACGGTCTCAGCAATCACATCGGCCATCTCGGCAACTGCCTTATTCTCAGCCCCGTCCCGGATCGAGATCATGGCCTCATAAACATCACCTGGAGCCCGTAGGTTTTGCTCGGTAGTGGTAGTGACCCAGCGGCCCTGATTATTTGACTGCCTTAGAAATCCCTCCCAATCCTGTAAATCTTTAAACCCTTCCGGTGCTGCCTGGATGGAATAGCTTTTAGGTTTGAGCTTTCTTAGCTTCTTGTCTTTTGGGATGGGAGCTTCGCCAGGGGCAAAGTATTCGATGCCGGTTGCATACACCTGGCCACCAATGACACTGGCCCTCTTTGCCCCTTTAACCGCACGGCCATTCTTGTCAAAGAATAGATTAGCAACATGAGGGATGAAGAAAATCCTTTGCCCCCGTCTGGATGCTTTTCTGGAATTGTTTATGTCCCCGGTTACACCGGCATGGACATTCTTTACTCCCTCTTTAACAGCCCTTGCCCAGGCAGATTGATCAACCCCGAAGATTACATTATCCAGTGAAACTTCATGGTCATAAGAAAGAACCTTCCCAAGGAATGAGCCGAATGGGTTACTGCTTTTAACCGCCTGAACAGAGTTGGCTTCAAATAACTCTCCCCGAATCTTAGGATCACCTGATTCACCTAACGCCTTCATCATTTGATTGTAGGATTTAATTCCCGATGTGGAGATTCCTCTTTCCTTCAGGGCTTTAATTCCGCTTCTATATTTAGCATCAACATTTAGCCGCACGGTAACCCTGTCCCCATCCATTCCCCTGGACTTGAACACCTTGCCAATGTCCTTGCCGCTAAACTCCTTCATGTAAGACATGAACTCCGCATCGCTGGCCGGACTTTGAATTGAATAGCTGGTCGAGATATCAGACTCATAGGACTCAAATACATCCTGCTGGCCTGGTGCCTGGGCCTTTGGTTTAAAGATATCGCCCCATGGCTTGGAAAGTATTTCATTAGGCATCTTCATGCCGGCCTCATAAAGACGGGAAGCGTCTCTAAAGTTAGCCATTAGAGGGTATTCATAAACATCGAACCATCTCTCTCCTGCTTCGTACTTTTCCTTTAAGGCCGTAAGCTGAGTTAACTCAGAGCTACTAAACCCAGCATTCGCCATATAGTCCTCATTCATAAAAGAGGAATAATGTCTTAGGATTGGAGCTTTCCCAGGCTCCGGAACCGCATACTTTTCGCCACCAAACCCCCGCTCAAATTGCTCCCTTCCTGTTGCTGCCTTTAGTATCTTTTCACGCTCTTTTTTTGGCATCTCTGTGGACGGAAGAAACTGTCCACCTTTATAGAAATCTTTATTCTTCCCAATCTCCCCGCCAGCTCTTGCTCTTCCTCCGCGACCATCTCTCTGCACTGAATATTCCTGAACCGCCTCACCTGGTGCCTGGGCCTGGGCTCCTCTGGCCAGTGCCCCGCTCTCCATCCCGCGCCATAGTGCTCGGGAGTTGAGGAACCTGGTCATAACCCGGAGCTTATCCAGAAGCCTGACCACGTTATGAACAATCTTGGATTCGCCTGGCATAGGATTGTCAATCCGGTTCTCTATCATGTAGGCCACCTTCTCCTCAAGGGACTCATCACCTGGTATGCTCTTGGCCTCATCCTCCAGCCTGGCCCATTGTGCCGGCGAGATAATTCCAGCCGCCTTCATAAAGTGGACCATCTCATGGCGGAAGGTGTTCATGTCGGCATTCAGGTCCAACTGCATTAGCCAGTAAGGAGATGCCTTCTCACCATTAACCTCAATGTCGGTAGAAGTAAACATACCGGCGGTGTCCACCGTCAGTGCTAAGGCCTCCCTCTTCTCAGCCGTGTCGGCCTGGTCAACCTGTTCCTGGGTGATACCACCTTGACCCAGGGCTGAATCAATAATCTTTTCAGCATTCCAATCCTTATCACCTGGCTTAGGTGAATCTTTGAAGATAGCATCCAGCCGCACACCATCCTTATCCTCCATCCGGTAACCGTAGTCTGTATCTGTAACCTTCCATCCTGGTAGCATCCTCTCCAACTCGGCTAGGCGGATTTTGGACTTCATAAGGCGTTGACGATCAACGGTGGTATCATCCAGCTTCACCTCTTTTACTTCAGGCTTGGGAGCAAGTTGCTCATAGGCCTGGGTCATTATCTGCCTGGCAGCTTGTTCGTTGCCGGCCTCCACCAAAGCCTTTGAGTAGCTACGAACATCGTCCATGCTGTTGAACGTGTGGGCCTGGGTGCCGTCAGCCTGTTCCCAGGTGGCATTGACAACCTCACTAGGCTTGCCGGCCTTGAGGTGGAATGCTCCCCGGAACTTTAAGCCAGGGTTTTGTGCCATGGTAGCAATGCGGGAAGATGTAAGCTCGTCCTTTGAGTCCCCTATCTTAACCGGAAGCACCTTTCTGTTTGAGTCTTCAAACAGAAGCACCCGGCCAGTGTGATCTCTTAACCCGGTAAACTCCGGATTAGTTTGCAGTGCTAGGTTTGCCGTGTTCGCGTCCCACTTATTTCTTTCTTTTTCTAACAAAAATTGGCCATGAGCAACCCTGCCTTTTTCAAGCTCTACTGAGTTGTACGCGGTTTGTCCTGCCTTCAGGCCAACACCAAAGAGAGTGAAAGCAATCAGCTCACCATAGAATCCTTCTTCAGCCGGTGAAGTGAAACGCCGGTCAATGGCCTCCATCGAAAGCTCTTCTTCGCCCAGGTGAAGATCATACAAGTAGGTGGCAAGCTCGTTAGCCCTTTCCTCCATCACCTCTGGCAGCGGCCCCTGATAACCGGCCTTGGCTGCTAAGTCCTTGAAGTCCCTGAGATGCCTACCTGGGTTAAGTAGCTTCCACTCATTCATGGCACTGTTCATGCCTTTGAATGCTTTAAGATTAGCGAACGCTTCGCCCAGGCGTTCAGTCCCCATTTCCGCCAATGAATAGACGTATGCCTTTTGTAGGTCTAAGCCCAGGTCAACATCATCCACCTTCCAGGTCATGTTCCCGGTGGCCGGGTCTGACTCAAACTGAATATCCTTGTCTAATTCGTGCCCCAGGTTCCTCAAAATTAACTGGGGATTAGCCAGGGTCTGAGCCCCTGCACCAGCAGTAAACTTACCGGACTTACTTGCAAGCCTCCCAACAGTGGAAGCGGCTATCCGATCCTGAACGCTCTTTGAGAGGAGTTTCTCTGCACCCTTGGCAGCAGCAGTCTTGCCTCCAGTGAACACTCCTCCGGTAAGATAAAACTCAGCGGCATACCCTGGCACCATTGACAGTATGTCCCAGGTCTTCTGGCCAGGAATGACAGAGCCTTTCTTAAACCATTCCTTGCCTTGCTGGTGCTCCATGTAGGCGGTGAGCATTGCCATTTCTTTTATGGCCATGTCATAATCGTAATCGTATTCCTCCGGTGGACTCTTCTCTAAAGTCTTCGCAGCACCGCGATCCTTCAACGCCTCGGCAAAAGAAATAATGCCACCAATACCAGGAAACCTTTGCACCACATAATCTGCCGTTGGTTCTGGATTCTTCCTGGCTTCCTCCAGATAATTCTTAAAGGCTTCATCGCGCTTATTGTAACGCTCCCGGATTAAATCAAACCCATCCCCGTCCCTCTGAAAAAGCATTCCTTCGAGCCCCTTGGACTCAGCGGCCATCATCTCTGGAGTCTTCAGGTCTTCATGGTTTAATTCGTTATGCTTCTTTGTCTTCTTGATTAATGCATCATACTGGACTTGTGTTGGTGACCACCTCTTCAGGAAGTTACTCTTGTTTTGCTCCTCCTTATCAATAGCCTCGATGGCCCCAAGAAGCTCCTGCTTTAAAACCTTATCACCCCCAGGCTCTGCAACCATTGGGTTTTGCTTTAATTGATCCAGATTATCCTGAAGGCTCTGCCTCTTAGCATGGAGATTGTCCAGGTTATCCAGGGTTGCTTCTATAGACCTATGTGATTGCTGCCAGGTTCCTGTCTTGCCAGAGGCAATTAATTGCTCTGGAGTTAATGCAAGTTCTCCTTTTTCTCCTATTTGGGTGTGAAGCCTGAGAGACCTACGCTGGGAAGATGCCTTGGATGGTGGCTCCGGTGGCGGCTCTTCAGGGCCATAGGCAGGGCCTTGGTCATTAAACCATTCAGGGAAGTTGTCTTGAAATGCCTGGGCAATCTCCTCATCAGTCATTGAAGAGGGAAATTTGTAGCTCCCCCTGCCGGGGACTTCTATGATTCTTTGAGACATCTTTACTTGAATGTTTTAGTCTTAGTATCGTAAGTATTACCCGAACCCTCGCTAAGTGCTTGGTCCAGAATACCTCTATATTTCTCCATCTCCTTTTCGTATTTCTTTAAGTCCTTTTCCATTTGCGGTATGTCGTATCCAAGATTCTTGGCCATTTCAGGGTTAGAACTTTTAACTGCTTTAGCTTGCCGAATATCTTTCCTTAAATCATCCATGGCTTTAGATGCGTTCTCAGCCAGAATCCTTGAGTTAGTCAGGATAGTCCCAGATATTCCAGGCTTCGCATTTTGTTTAAGTTTCAGGAAAGCATCCTGGATTTGCCTGTTCTTTATATTAGTATAGGACTGAGCGGCCCTTAGATACCTTGACTCTTCTGATGAGCTTAATCCACTCAAAGCACTAAAGTCGCCATCGAGTATTTTATCAAGCAGGTCTTGATCAAGTCCTTTGGAATCAACCTTGGCCTGGTTAACGAGGTCTTTATGCTTTTGCACGGCTGATCCAGCACCGGCCTTGATTGCCTTTGCCCTGTCCGGAGCAGTATCTTCATTAAACTTTCTTGCAGATTCAGCGGCTGCAACCTGAAGGCCAAGTAATTTTTCGCTATCTGGCCTGGCCCTTTCCATATGTTGTTGTTTCTGCATGAGGCCGGCAAGACCCAAGGCTTGATGGACTGATTGCGAAGAGGCCCAGGGATGATCCCCCATTGAAGACATGACAATCTCCGGAATGTTCAGCGGCTGATTGGCTAATGCCTCGCGTTGATTTCGGTAGTTTTCGGAAATTTCCTGTTGGCTCACTGTGTTTATGCCCAACTCCTCACTTAACCGTCTCAGTTCTTCCGGGGTCTGATTCAGAGCCGAGTCAATGTCTCTCAGCCTCATTTCCTTTTCCCGGAAGCTGCGCTCTTCCTGTGCAGCAGCATTGCTATCAGCAATGGTCCCCGGGGGAATGTCCAACCGTAGACTGTCTGATTGCCAGCCCTCCTGATCCCCCTTACTCCGCGCCCGATAGGAATTTATCTCTCCCCGTAATTGTTCAGCCTCTCTTTTAAGATTGGGATCGTTTGGAGCATTTATTCTTTCACGGTACCGTGTGATTTCATCGCCCAGGAGCTTAAATCTTGGATCATTCTGTGGATCACCTAATTGATTTAGTCTTAAATTCCTAGTTTCCTGGGCTTCCTTTACCTTGCTCACAACCGACTGAATCATGTTACGGCCATCATCAGTACGTCGAGCGGCCATGGCATCCATTACCTCCTGCAATTCGCCCAGGCCCAGGTGGTCAGGGTCAACCACATAGGTTCCATCGCTGCCAAGAAAGTCGTCAGAGAATTGCTGGGCCTGTTCGTCCTTGCCCATCTGGGCCTTGATCAGTGAACGATACTTCCCTGCCATTCCTTTGGCTTCGCCATGTTGCTGGAATGCTTGGCCAATGGTTTCCCCTAGCTTCTCCCATCCCGCGCCCGTGTTGCCCATGTTGGGCATATATGATAATCCAAATGCCATAATTTTATCTCCTTATCCTCCTGTGAATGATTTCCATCCTCCTGCTTTACCTATCCCGCCAAACAATCCCCCGCCTAACGAAGCAGCCCCGCCAATCAGTCCTGCCTTCATTGAATTACTGGCCTGTGCGTTGGCCATGTTAACCTGATTCTGAACAGCACTGTTCTGCATGGCCATCTGACTACTCATTTGAGTCATAGCCCCGCTGGGATCAAACAAGGACGGACCAGCACCTTGGCCCATTCCATAAGCCTGACCGCCCATCCCTTGCATCTGGTTCATTGCCTGGGAAGGTCTTCCAAGAATTGCCATGAATGGATCAGCACTTGTTCCCTGGGCTAACTGGGCTGCTCCCATCTGGCGAGCTGTTCGACTTCCCAGGATAGAATCTTGCTGACCGAGGACTGAGCTTCTAAAGGCTCTGTTAGCCTGTTGCTGACTAAGCCTGTTTATTTCATTCTGTGAAGCAACATTAAACCCGTACTGCCGGTTTGATTCCTGCGCGGCAAGGCCGGCCTGTTGATTGGCGAGCTGGGACTGCATCATATTGCCGGCAGTCACCGATCCTGCCTGGAGCCCCATCTGGGCGCGGGAAAGGTCACGGGCTTGAGTGTCAGAGAGGCCTAACCCTTGGGCTTGAAGTTGTGCTGATTGATTCGCTAGTTGAGCATTTAATCCCGTCTGCTGATTTGCCATGCCGGCTTGGAGACCCATCTGCTGCTGGCCAGTGCTTCTTCCTAGATCAGCCTGGTAGGCACCAAGTCGTTGGCCATATGATTGACCTATAAGCCCTGCACCCTGGCCGACACGACCCATCCTTCGGCTCTCAAGTTCAGAGGCTGTTCCTCGGGCCATCATTTCATTTTCGCGAGCGCGTTCTTCGCCACGCTGTGCAACATAGAAGGCTTCAGCAACACCGGCAGGGAGGGTGTTAGCCAGACCTCTTGCAGCCCATGCCTGACGTTGGCCTTGTTGTAAGCCACGGGTCTCTGCATCGGTTAATCCGCCTGAGAGTCTCTGCATCGCCCGGCTACGAAGTGCTGCATCCAGTTCAGTATCCTGACCACCTAGCTCGCGGGAGCCGGCAGCAAGTAAACCGGCATCGACTGATGGCTGGAGGCCAGCCCGGCCCTCACCTACATAACCCGCTTCCTGACCCGGGGAAACAGCTTGCCCTGTCACGGGGTCTACTGAAATTTCCTGACCTGTGCCTATTGTGGGCGCATCAACTCCAACGCCCTGAACTGCATCAGCAAGAACATTTGGTCCACGACCTATAACAGACTGCCCACCAAAGGCACTGCTTGCTTCATTAACCAGGGATGAAAGAAGGGCAGGGTCGGTTTCACCAGAAGCGTTGGAGACGATCTGATTAATTAAATCTTTATTGCCAGCAGCCTCCCGGAGTTTATTAGTAATCTCTGGCCCATACTTATCAATCAGGCCCTGCTCGGCACCAACACGGTCTGACGCAGTCTCGGCCTCGATTTCAGAAAGAGCGGGAGCAATCGTATTCTGATACATATCAAGGAGACCCTTCTGGCCTCCCACGCCACCAAGCATATTGGCCATTGTCTGAAGTTCTAGGGCTTCCATTTGGGGCCGGTGTTTAGCCTCCAGGTCGCCTATTGAACCGATGTCCTCAAACTTGCCGGTGCCTCCATATGCTTCCATCTGAGCCCGAATGGAATCGGCTGTCGCTTGGCCAATATCGGCTGGCTCTGCTGCTTGAATTTTTGTGCTACCCATTTTAGTTTACCTTCTTTTTAAATTTTCCCCACTCCCACACATGCCACTTTTCTTTACCCCTCTGCCAAGCCACATAATCCAGAGGCTCCGGGGCTATTTCTAAAAATCTTCTGAACGGATTCTCCCCGGCAGCAAGTTGAATCACCCAGCAATTCGATTCCTCCTCGACAATAAACATTTTCTTCCCATCCCACCGGCCTTTTTGTGCCAATAAAAAATGATCGGAATCCGACCAAACCAAACCAGCAGTGAAGTAATGACCTAGCAATACCTCGAATGGGACTTTCGAGTTCTCGGATTGCCATTTCTTTGCCTTCTGCCACGGTTTCATACCTACCATTCAATGATGATTAGACCATCGCCGCCTTTGGAAGCAGCAGAACCCGCCCCTCCTCCTCCGGGTGTTTGCCCATCAAACCAAGAGGTATATTCGGTGGTGCTATCTTCTATGGATTGGCTGATTCCACCAGACCCTCCCATTGCGGCAGCACCACCCGCTGCTGGACCAAAGTCTGTGTTGCTGTTTTCGTTGTAGTTAGCTGCCTGTCTTGCGTGTTGACCACTAAGATTCAGGTCTCCATTGGATGCAGTTCCCCCAGTTCCTGCGGTCGTATGCCAGTTACTTGAACCCCTTGTCGCTCCATCCTTGCCGCCGCCAGCGGTGTATGTGGTGCTGTTGGCGGTAAAAGTTGTATCCGTTCCATCACCACCCGATGATCCCGCCCCAACCGCATATGCGTAAGTTGTTCCCGCAGTAACTGAGATGTTGCCTTTCATACAGTAAGCTCCCCCACCACCGCCCGTTCCAAAATTATTATTGCCTGTACCGGCTCCACCGCCGCCCGCGCCCCAGAGTTGAATCTTGATCTTTGTGACCCCTGTAGGACAGGTCCAGTTGCCTGAACTGCTTGTGTAGACTTGACTGCCACTGGCTGGAAGTACGTCTGAAGCCAACTTCGCAGAGGTCACTGCTCCATCTGCAATCTTTGCTGCTGTCACTGCTCCTGCTGCAATTGTTAAGGCAGTTGATCCGGTAACATCTCCGGTGTGGGTTGCGTTGGATACCTTTGCGGTGTTGGCAGTGACTGCTGAGTTGTTAGCCACTTCAGTGTCAAAATCCGAGATCGTAGAAGCCGTCTGAGTTCCGGAGTGGTTGGCTCTAGCCTTCAGGTTGTCATCCGTGGCAGAAGCTAAATGTGAAGAAGCAATAACTCCAGATGCGATCTCTGAAGCACCCACTGCGTTTGCTGCGATGTGTGCAGCGACCACTGCGTCGTTACCGATCTTCTGCTCAGTCACTGAATTGCTTGCTAGGTGTTCTGAGTCGATTGAACCCGCAATATAATGCTCTGAATCAATCTGGTCGTCTCCGATCTTATCACCCGTCACTGAATCACTAGCCAGCTTGGCTTCTGTAATGTTCCCATCAAAAATGTGCTGAGTTAGAACCTTGTTGTTGCCTATGGTTAAGGCAGTTGAGCCAACGACATCACCCGTGTGGGTTTGGTTATAGAGATTCGAGCTTCCTTGCGTAACATCATCAGTGGTTCCGCTAAGTTCACTCAGCGCATCCTTGGCCTGAACCTGACTGTCTACATAGGTCTTAATCGACTTGGCCGATGCTAGAGTGTCATCACTGGCACTGACCGAAGAGATGTCCGTATCAACTGCTGAGACAGCCGTAGAGCTTCCAACAGTAAGGGTTCCCGCCGTTGCATTCCCAGTGACTGCCAAGCTGCCTAATGTACCAACACTGGTGATCCCGGTTTGTGCAGCGTTTAATGAAATAGCTCCTGCGTCCGACACGGTTACGTCACCGCTGGCCGTCACATAAGTTGGAACACCACTGCTATTACCGACAACAATCTGGCCTGAAGAACCACTGGCTAATTTGCTTAGGGCGATTGCAGCGTTGCTGGCCACCTTTGCGTTGTCCACTGAGTCATCCTCAAGGGTTAGATTACCCACGCTTCCCTCAATGTTCACGGTTGGGGTGGCCAATAGATTTAATGAGGTCAGGGAAATCGCCTCCCCTTCGTCGAATTGTTTTGCTGGTATTACGGTTGCTGAGAATGGCATTTAATATTCCTCCTAATTTTGTATCTCCGAAATCCGCCCACTGGCGCGGCTCGTTAACGCTAACTTGTTAATCTTAATTTTCCCCTGGGTATTCGATACATTCACCTGGACATACCTCCCCCGCTTTGGGGTGAACCTGAACGTCTCTGTGGTCTCCTGCATCCTGTCTACTACGATTGCGCTGCCAACACTGAGCGCG
>Ga0315316_10001017_pt1 | contig 19267 bp, 25 predicted proteins | sample M160m3416metaG_FD_203702 | JGI IMG/M metagenome (GOLD analysis project Ga0315316, IMG submission 203702) | Ammonia-oxidizing marine archaeal communities from Monterey Bay, California, United States - M1 60m 3416 | ecosystem: Environmental > Aquatic > Marine > Intertidal zone | place: USA... | reverse complement strand
GAAGAGTTTGATAAGTTTAAAGACTTTTTACAATATGACTATACTGCAGACAACCACTTTACAGAATTGAAAGAACAAGAGATTCTTAGAGAAAGATTAGATGCACTTCAAACTGCTAGTGAATATGTTGGAAAATACTTCAGTCAAGAGTACGTTAGAAAGTATATTTTGCGACAAACAGAAGAGGAAATCAAGGAAATTGATTCCCAAATCGAACAAGAAAAGGCTGACGGTGCAGACACTGGTGGCGGAGACGGGTTTTACGACTCAAACGAAATTGGAGACAAATAATGAGTAAAATTGCGAGAGAAATAGTTGATACGATAGAGAAGGGTGAATTGCAGAGTGCAAAAGACCTAATCGGTCAAGGTGTCAAGGAAAAGGCTGCACAAGCAGTAGACTTCAAAAGAGTTGAAACTTCGACTACATGGTCAACCGTTGAGAAAGAAGAAGTAGCAGAAGGTTAATATGAAGAGTTTTACCACTATGGTAAAGGAATTAAACGAGGCAAAGTTTAAACTTCCTACAGGACATAAAGAGGTCAATAGAGACAGTGTCAATGTAAGTGGTAAGAATGTCGACATAGTATACGCAATGTACGAAGGAAAAGTACACGCATTTGTTAATGGGGAAAACTTTACAGGAGATGCTCCGTATAAAGACCTAAAGACTGCGAAGAAAGAGTTTAAAGACATCAAACAAATTATGAAAAATATGGGTGAAGAATTTGGTGTAAATATAGAGGAAATAGTAAATGAAATTAATAGCAGAGTTTAACGAAACTATATCGCCCATCATTACAGAGGGTGCGAATGGTAAAAAAGATTACTTCATAGAAGGCGTCTTTATGCAGGCCGATATTAAAAATCGTAACGGTAGAGTCTATCCTAAAGCAATTATGGAGAAGGAAGTTAACCGATATAAGAAGGAGTTCGTAGAAAAAGACCGTGCATTCGGTGAGCTCGGACACCCTGATGGCCCAACTATTAACCTCGATAAAGTATCCCACTTAATCCAATCATTAGAATTGGAAGGTAAAAACTATTTGGGTAAAGCAAAGGTTTTAAGTACTCCAAACGGAGAGATTGTAAAAGCTCTCATAAACGATGGTGCAAAACTCGGAGTATCTTCTAGGGGACTTGGTTCACTAGAACAAAAGGGAGATGCACAATATGTTAAGAATGATTTTCAACTTGCAACTGCAGGTGATATAGTCGCAGACCCTTCTGCCCCTGAGGCATTTGTCGAAGGAATTATGGAAGGTGTTGAGTGGGTAATGGAAAATGGTATTCTTACAAGAGTTCAAGTTGAGACTATGAGGCAAGAATTACGTTCTGCTAAGAAAAATCAACTTGAAGAAACTAAGTTAAATCTATGGAAAAGGTTCGTTGAGAGTCTATAACATATAAATAAAATAAAGTAATACAAATTAGTATTAAAACAGGAGAAAAAAATGGCAGAGTTAGAAAATAACCTAGAGACTACTGAGGAAGTAGTTGAGACTGTAGAGGAAGGTACTCAACCTGACGCTAAGTCTGAGAAAGGTGATAAAAAACCAGTCAAACAAGGTTCATCCGATGCTGAATCAATAGAAGCAGGCAAAGCGGAAGTCGTCCCAGTTGAAACCAATCCTGTTGACAAAGCAGTTAAAGCAGTAAAAGACGCTGAGAAGAAAGTCCCTTCAAATGAAGGCGACCCTCAGAAGAAAGGTGCTGGTAAAGCTGAAAAGCAAGAGAAAGTCAAAGAAGAGACAAAACCTTCGAAGATGGAATCAATAAAAGCTATCGTCAACAACATGAAGGAAATGACTAAGGAAGAACTTCAAACAGTATTGTCTACAATATCTGAATCTGAAGAGGACGAGAGTTTGACTAAAGCAGAAGTTGCGAGAGCAGTTGTTGAATCTTTGAAGACTATGGACGAAGACAAAGTAGGAGAAATCCTTGAGTCTATGTCTGAAGAAATTACAGAAAATGCAGAAGAAGATGCAGTTGCAGAAGAAGTTTCTGCAGATGTTGAATCCTCACTAGTTGAAATTGAGATAGATGACGACCTATCAGCAATTTCCGAAGCATTAGACCTTTCTGAAGAAAATTCAGAAAAGGCAAAGACAATCTTTAAAGCTGCTGTACAATCAAAAGTACAGGAAGTTAAAGAACAACTTGATAGTAAATATCAAGAAGAGTTAAAAACCACAGTTGAGTCAGTTAAAGGCGACCTTTCGGAAGCAGTTGACAAGTACTTAACATATTGTGCAGAAGAGTGGACGAAAGAAAACGAACTAGCAATAGAACGTGGTTTGAGGTCAGAAATGACTGAGAACTTTATCGAAGGTTTAAAAACATTATTCGTAGAACACTACGTTGATGTTCCTGAAGATAAGTACGATGTTATCGATGAACTCGCAAATCGTCTTGAAGAGATGGAAGCTAAACTTGACGGTGAAGTGTCTAATAACATGGCAATCACTGAAGAGTTAGACCAACTCAAGAGACAAAATGTTGTATCAGAAGCATCGAAAGATTTAACAGATACACAAAAAGAGAAACTTTCTTCACTTGCTGAAGGAGTAGATTTCAAAGATGGTGAAGACTTCGCTGAGAAGATTTCTGAAATCAAAGAAGCATACTTCAAAGTAGACGGAGAGAAAGTTGAGGCGGAAACTAATGTTCAAGAAGGTGAAAATGAATTTCAAGTTGAAGAAACTGAGAAGAAATTAGACCCTACTATGAATAAGTATTCGTCTGCAATAACCAAACTTAACCCCTTATAAGGTTAGGTTTTAATTTAAAGGAAAATAAAATGTTTTTATCAGAAAACTTACAAGAAAAGTGGCAACCTATTCTAGAACATTCCGATTTACCAAAAATCGAGGATAACTACAAGAGAGCTGTTACTGCTGTAATCTTAGAAAACCAAGAGAAAGCTCTACAAGAGCAGAACTTGCAAGAAGCAGCACCTTTAAATGCTACTGGAACAGGCATATCTAACTGGGATCCGATTTTAATCTCCCTAGTAAGACGTGCTATGCCAAATCTCGTTGCATACGACATTTGTGGAGTTCAACCAATGACTGGCCCTACTGGATTAATCTTTGCTATGAAAGCAAGATATAACGATTATCCATCAGGAACTAGATTGACAAAATCCGAAGCTATGGGAATAGACGAAGTACAGAGTGATTACTCTGGCGGAGTTAACCCTACAGCTGCAGGCCCTTTAGCTGCTCAGAACCAAGACCCGTTTAACGGTTCTTATGCATCTGACACTGGGGACGGTATGTCTACAGCAAGTGCAGAAGCACTTGGTGATGTAGAAGCATCCAACGGTTTTGCTCAAATGGGTTTCTCAATAGAGAAAGCTACAGTTACTGCTAAGTCAAGAGCATTAAAAGCAGAGTACACACTCGAACTTGCACAAGACCTTAAAGCAATTCACGGCCTTGATGCAGAATCAGAATTAGCAAATATTCTTTCATCAGAAATTCTTGCTGAAATCAACAGAGAAGTTGTCAGAAACGTTAACATACAAGCAAAAGTTGGTGCATCAGCAGCAGCAGTTGCAGGTACGTTCAATTTAGACGTTGACGCTAACGGACGTTGGTCAGTTGAGAAATTCAAAGGTTTGTTATTCCAAATCGAAAGAGAAAGCAACGCAATCGCTAAAGAAACAAGACGAGGAAAAGGAAACTTTATTCTTTGTTCTTCAGACGTAGCTTCTGCATTGTCAATGGCAGGTGTATTAGATTACGCTCCTGCTCTTTCTACTAACCTAAACGTTGATGACACAGGCAATACATTTGCTGGTGTTCTTAACGGAAGAGTTAAAGTATACATCGACCCATATGCTGGTGTTGATTACTTAACTGTTGGTTACAGAGGAACAAATCCTTATGATGCAGGTATGTTTTATTGCCCATACGTTCCATTACAAATGGTTCGTGCAGTTGGCGAAAACACATTCCAACCAAAAATCGGTTTCAAAACTAGATATGGAATGGTTTCAAATCCTTTCGTTGGTACTACACCAGCTGATGGACTTGCTACAGCGGCAACAAACCAATACTACAGAAAATTTGCAGTTTCTAACATTCTGTAAATCAAAAGTTTTAACTAACTTTAAAAGGGTCTCTTCGGAGACCTTTTTTTTTGTCTCAGATAAGCGAAACCCCAGTCACTTCTCACTCTTCAGCAGGTTAACTGGGGTCTCTAGTTGAGGTCTTCTATCTCACAATCGTTATTTGTTTTTGACTCCATTTTTCAGGCAAGGTAACGAGCCTCGGTTTCTCTCAACGTAACTTTAAAAATCTCCATCAGCGACTTGAACAACAGTAGTTCCTCTCGCTCTCCACATATCAACAACCTTGTTTCTATCGTCAAAGACAATGTCGATTTTTCCACCGAACTCTTCGAATTTTTCTGCAAGGTCGGATTTAAACTCTTCATCAGGTCTGAAATCACCATCGGGTCTAAGAAAAAGACCTTTGTGACCATCACCAATCCACGCAGAAATCTGAGATTCGGTAATCTCTCTTTGAGATTCGTTTCTCGCAGAGAAGAATGCAACATCATCCCCAATGGCAATGTGTCTTTTTGCAATGTCACAAACCCACTGAACAGGGGTATCCATATCAGTATGTTCTTTAAATGACTTCCAGTCTGCTGGTTGAGTTTCAACGAAATGTCTCCTATGTTCGCAATCTGCGATAGTTCCATCAACGTCAAAGATTATTGTTTGTTTTTCCATGTTTATAGCTTAACATAAAACGTACCCCACTGTCAAGCGGTTTTTCAACTTTTTTTTGCACTAAATACAAGGTACAATACAGTACATGACACATACACACAGGAGAAAAATATGTCAAATAATAAATCAGGGTTCGAAATCAGAGCCGACTTACTTTCACAAGCACAAGGAATAATTGAAGGAAACTTCCAAAGAGAAGTTGATGCTATCTTCGCACACAACGATACCTTCCCTAATGATAAGAAAGCTTTACCACTAAGAGAAATTACTGGTGAAGAGGTTATCAGAACTGCAAGACAGTTAAATGAGTTTGTAACAGAGAAGTAACCTAAATAGTAGTACACGAGGATATCATGGAAAAAAATGTTAGAGTATTAGAGGGGCCTTGGGAAAAGAATACTTTTCCTAATGGTGAAGAAACAACTAATGTAATTAGTAGAACAACTATTACTGTATACGAAATGGACGGTTATCTTTGTGAAAAAACATCTACGAGAGAGTATCGAGGTGATGATTACTTCGATACCTCTTCTTCTAAAAGGATTGTTAAACTAAATGGCTGAAATAAACAAATCAATACTCAATAAGAACAATTTTCGTCTTTTAGTAGACAAGGTTCCTACAGTTGAATACTACGTTCAAACGGTATCCATTCCAGGCTTATCGTTTCAGGAACTGGTTCAACCTGCAGGAATTGGGGTTGATGCATATTTTCATGGTGATAAAGTAGAGTTTGAAACACTAAATGTATCATTTTTAGTGGACGAAGACTTAAAAAACTATCAAGAAATGTATGATTGGATAACTCAGATTGTTCCAGTTGCAAGTCCATCTGATTATGAAAGACTAACTGGCGGTAAAAAGAATACACTAGGTGTGTCAGCAATGGACGGAGATGACCTAAAAACTACGTCTCAGATTACACTTGTTACCAATACTAACAAGAATATACCCAATAGATACTTCAGATTCTATGATGCATTTCCAATTTCACTTGGTTCCTTAGAGTTGCAATCAGGGGCAGAAACTGCACCTGTAACTTGCGAAGTTCAGTTCAGATTCAACTTCTACGAGATACAAACCAAGTCCTAAAACCCCTTATAAATACTACTATATTGTGGTATAATGGTATATTATGAACTTAGATGAATTGAAAATTGAATGGGCAAAAGATTGTGAAATAGATGATATTGAGTTAGATTCTGCATCACTTGAAGTCCCCAAACTCCACGCAAAATACCTAGACTTACTAACCAGTAAGTTAATGGTTCAAAAACAATACCAACTCAAATACGATACTCTACTTAGAGATAAGTGGTTATGGTATAATGGTAAAATGGACGATGACACTATAAAAGAATATGGTTGGAAACCTGATGCACTGGACGGTGTAAGGGTTATGAAGAATGAAATGCACCATTTCTTTAATGCAGATGAAGACCTTCAGGAATTAAACGCAAAAATGGAATACTTGAAGATAACAGTAGACTTCCTTAAGGAATGTATGCAAAATATTACATGGAGACACCAAACGATTAGAAACACAATCGATTGGAGAAAGTTCATGGCGGGTAACTAAAATGATATTAGAGAACTACGTTTGGCAAGCTCCAAACTTCTTTTCAGTTAAAGAAATAGGCGATTTAATACACGCAGCTGATAAAATTCAAGAAATGCCTGGGCAGATTGGAGCTCCCAATAATCAAGATGCAGACCGTCCTAATCCTAACGAGGAAGGTACGGAAGATTGGTCGATTCGTTCTTCTAAAATAAAATGGTTTACTGACTCAGATATGCCTGCACACCTTACTAATAAACTACATGATGCGATAAACATGGCAAATCAAGATTGTAGGTGGAATCATACATGGGAATATATGGAGAATCCTCAATATACTGTTTACAATGAACAACCTGATAGGAAAGGAGATTTCTATACATGGCATACTGATGCAGGGCCAATTCCTTATGGAAACGGAATGCATAGAAAATTAAGTATGACGGTTCAATTATCAGACCAAGACGATTACGAGGGTGGACACTTTCAGTGGTTAGAACCCAACCAACAATTTGATAGAATGCATGGAACAAATCCACAAGTTAGTATGCAAGATGCAATTCAGACATTATCCTTTTCTTCAAAAAGTATCGGAAGTGTTGTGGTATTCCCTTCATTTCTATATCACCAAGTTACACCAGTATTGAAAGGACAAAGAAAATCTTTAGTATGCTGGTTCACTGGAAAACCTTATGTCTGATGTTGTTAAGGTTTCTAAGGTAAACGAAGTATTTCTTAAAGTTGATTGTGACGATGGACTCGCAAAAGAACTGTTTGAGTTTTTTTCCTTTAAAGTACCCAACGCAAAATTTATGCCTTCCTATAAGAATAGAATGTGGGACGGTAAGGTATACCTATTCTCTATTAAAACACACAAAATCTATATTGGATTACTTCCATATGTTGACGAGTTCTGCAGGGAGAGGGGTTATGAATTTGAGGGTGTCGAAGATATTCTTGGAACTAAACAAAGAGAGAAGGTCAGTCAATCATGGTTGGCAGATTTGAACCTTCCCTTTGAACCTAGAGAATATCAGATAGATGCATTTAATACTGCGATTCAATATGGGAGACAACTATTACTCTCACCAACTGCAAGTGGCAAATCATTAATCATATACCTACTCGCAAGATACTACAACAAAAAAACTGTAATCATTGTTCCGACAACTTCACTGGTAGAACAGTTGAGTAAAGATTTTGTGGACTATGGATACAAAGAACCTATCTGTAAAATCTATCATGGTCAACCAGTATTCGATGCACCCATTACAATTACAACATGGCAGTCATTTGCAAAAGCACCTAAGAAAACATTAGAGTCATTCGACATGGTTGTGGGTGATGAAGCACATTTATTTAAAGCAAATGTATTGAAAGGTATTCTAGAAAAAATGAAGAACACTGCATTGCGATTTGGAACGACTGGTACACTGGACGGAACAGAGGTTCATAGATTACAATTAGAAGGATTGTTTGGCCCAGTTAAGAAAGTTACCACAACTGCAGAGTTAATGGAAGAGGGAACCATTGCAAACTTGAATATCGACATAGTAATACTTAAACACCCCAAAATTAAACTACCTACTTACCAAGAGGAAATGGATTACCTTGTAGGTAATGAAGCAAGAAATGAGTTTATATGTAACCTAGTGTATAGTCTAAAAGGAAACACACTTGTACTATTCCAGTATGTTCAGAAACATGGTGAAGTATTGCATGGTAAAATGTTTAAAAGACTAGGAGACAAACTACACTACGTTTTCGGTGGTACTGATGTGACCGACAGAGAAGATGTAAGAACAATTGTAGAAAAGAGTAATGATAATGTCATACTAGCGTCATACGGAACTTTTTCTACAGGAGTAAACATTAAGAAAATAGATAACATTATTTTCGCATCTCCTTCCAAATCTAGAATAAGAAATCTACAATCTATTGGTAGAGGACTTAGAAAGGGGAAAGATAAAGACAGTATGAGACTGTTCGATATTGCTGATGACATAGGGGGTAAGAATTATACTCTCAACCACTGTAAAGACCGTATAAATATATACAACGAAGAAGGTTTTACATATGAAATTAAGCAATTCGAACTAAAATGAAATACGAAGTAATTAAACTTAAAACAGGTCAAGAACTTTGTGGAATGGTATCATACTCAAATGACACTGTTGAAATAACTTTACCTATGATATGTCAGTTAACTAAAGTAACTGCGACAAATACCCTTGCAACGTTCATTCCTTATGCGCCACTCTCACTAGACCCCATTCTTACTATTGGAATGGAAAGTGTTATGCACACCAGTAATATGAATGAGCAGTTTATCCCTTTTTATGATGAGGCTTCTTCAAAGTGGTTGAGTATGGTTGAACAAGGAAACATTCCTCTTACCAATACCCTGCCTGGTACAAAAGAGTTTCTTAGAGAACGAATCAATGATATGATGGACAATCTCAGTCAAGAGGAATTTGAAATGTTAGAAGAAGACAGTCTTGGCCCTGACTATCTCTCAGTCGAAGATGACGAGAAAAAAATAATTCACTAGACTTTATACTTGTCTAAATAAATGCGAAATCATTCATTGATATTGTGAATGATATAACATAAATTACGTTTATAGGAAAACCATGACCACAGCAATCTTAGTTGCGAAGAGCATGGTGCGAAAAACTAGAGAAGTCGTAGACTCAATTGCAAAGAAAGATTCCCTTTGTAAGATATGCGACATTATCGAATTTCTAGTACTCTTGACTCTTCCTTTTGCCTTACCATTCTTAGTGATGTACCTGTCCTATCAAGGATTCTAGGTGCCCCTAAAAAAGCAACACTATATAATAGGAGTAACCCTTACAATTAGTATGGGGTTGCTCTTATTTGGTATGATAGACAAGTTGTCGAGGGGAAGAGATGTTGATTCTAATATTGTAGTATCAATCCCTTTATAAGCTCTATCCCTTTGGGACATAAGCATTATCTCATACTTTTTTAATTTTTAAAAGGGGTTTTTTGAAAATAATTAAATTTATTTTTATTTATAAAACACCTTACAGAATCAACCTATTCCCTGTATAATAGAGACATGAAAATAGAAAAGAAGAAACCTGAACATTACGTTAATAATAAGGAATTCACAGCTGCAGTTGCCGAGTATGTAGACAAAATTAAAGCGGCAAAAGAAGCAGATAACTCTCCACCTAGAATGTCAGAGTACATAGGAGAGTGCGTATATAAAATTGCGACTCGATTATCTACAAGACCCAACTTCATCAACTACACTTATAGAGATGAAATGATTTGTGATGCAATTGAAAACTGCATTCAGTATCTTGGAAACTTCAATATCGAAAAGTCATCAAATGCATTCGCATATGTGACTCAGATATGTTACTATGCTTTCTTAAGAAGGATACAGAAAGAAAAGAAACAAGTTTTCATTAAACAAAAGTCAATAATGGAATCGGACGTTTCCTTAGAATCGTTCCAAACCATTGATGGTCAATATGACCCTGCATTAACCAATACTAATGTAGAATGGTTAAAGGAGAATATGAACCACGTCAATTACGAACCCCGTAAAACCAAAAAGAAACCCAAAACAACTAAGAAAAAAACTGGAACTTTAGAAGCTCAAATGACTTCTAAACCAACAAAAGAAACTTAATTTTGAAGATTGCGATACTAAACGACACACATTGTGGAGTCCGTGCCGATATGGTGGAAATGTCTAATTACATGGGACGTTTTTATGAAGAAGTATTTTTTCCATATCTTGACGAACACAACATAAAACAAATTGTTCACTTAGGTGATTATTTTGATAGACGTAAGTTTATTAATTTTGCATCACTACAAGCAAACAAGAGACATTTCATTGACCCTATGATTGAAAGAGGAATTGAAATGGATTTAATCTTGGGTAATCACGATACTTATTATAAGAATACAAATGACGTTAACTCACCCGAACTTCTTTTATTTGGTGATAACAATATTAACGTGATTGGAGAACCTATTACTAAGGAATATGACGGTTGTGAAATTACACTAGTGCCTTGGATTAATCCCGAAAACTACGCAGACTCAGTTGAATTTATTCTAAATTCTAAAGCTACTCAATGTTGGGGCCATTTTGAATTTGAAGGTGCAATGATGATGCCTGGATTTAATTGTCCACATGGATTAGATTACACTTATGTAAAACGATTTGAGCAAGTTCTAAGTGGACACTTCCACCATAAATCAGAACTAGGAAACATTAGATACTTAGGAAGTCAAATGGAATTTACTTGGGGTGATTTTGGAGACAACAAATACTTCCATATCTTTGATACAGAGACAAGAGAACTTACACCAGTACATAATCCAATTACAATGTTTCATAAAGCATTTTATGACGATACAGAGTCTTCTTTTGAAGAAATACAGAAGGCAGACTATTCTGCAATTGCAGGTAAATTTGTAAAAGTTATTGTTATTAATAAGGACAACCCTTATTGGTTTGATGCATACCTAGACAAGGTACACGCACAAAATCCATTACATTTACAAGTAGTAGACGACAACAAACATATGGACTTCTTTGGAGACGATGATATTGAGGACATTGAAGACACGTTAACTATTCTATCCAAATACGTTGAGGGATTAGAAATACAGGGTAAGAAAAAGCCCCTAGACGATTTAATGACTTCGTTATATCATGAAGCATTAGAAGAACATTCCTTTTTATGATAAATTTTGAAAAGATTAGATGGAAAAACTTACTATCATCGGGAAATAATTTTACCGAAATAGAACTAAACTCGCACCAAACCACATTGATTCTAGGAGAGAATGGTGCAGGTAAATCCACACTACTCGATGCATTATGTTTCGGATTGTATGGACGTGGATTTAGGAATCTAAAAAAAGATTTACTTATTAATAGTGTAAACGAGAAAGCATTATTAGTAGAAATAGAATTTTCTGTTGGTCAAAAAAACTACAAAGTTATTCGTGGTGCAAAACCAAACATTTTTGAAATCTATCTTGACGGTGATTTACTTAATCAGAATGCAACGGTCAGAGACTACCAAGAAAACCTAGAGAAACATATTCTTAAAATGAACTATCGTTCATTCACGCAGGTTGCGATTTTAGGAAGTGCAAACTTTACTCCATTCATGCAGTTAAAAGCTACAGACAGAAGGAAACTGGTTGAAGACTTATTGGATATTAGTATCTTTTCCACCATGCAGGATATATTAAGACAGAGAGTATCGACACATCAAGAACAAGTCCGTGAGACCAACCATGAGATAAATATTATGGAAGAGAGAATCAGTGGATTGTCTAATCAGATGGTTGCACTTCAAGAAAACCGTGAAAAGAAGATTAAGAAATTCGAAGAATCTATACAAGAAACTCAGACAAACATAGAAGAATTGATAGGAAAGGTCGATGAAAAGACCAATGATATAGAAGAAAGACGGTCTACTATATCAGACCAAGACACGATTGAGAATCGTTTCAAAGAAGCAAAAGATTTATACAAACAGTTAGAAAGTAAAAAGAAAACAGTTTTAGAAGAAATAAAATTCTACGAAAATCATGACAATTGTCCAACTTGTAAGCAGGGTATAGATGAAGCACACAAAAAGAATCATGTTGCAGAGAAGCAGGCGAAGAAGGGTGAACTGGTTGCAGGACTCGAACAACTACTTACCACAATCGGAAAATCTGAGGAACGCATTGCCAGAATCAATGAGGTCTCCACTGCAATCGAAAGTCTCCAAAAACAAATCGGAGTAATCCAAACAGAGGTTGTATCCAACCAAAAATATATTACTAAACTTCAGAGTGAGATTGAAGACCTTCAAATAGAAGGTACGGATAACGGTGATACTTCAGAGAAAATGATTGATAATGAAGAGAAGTTAAATATTTTATTATCTAAAAAGGAATCGTTGATAGACCAAGCACATTACTTTGACATTGCAGGTACACTCCTACGAGACCAAGGCGTGAAGCAAAAGATTATTAAACAATACGTTCCAGTCATGAATAACATGATTAACAAGTATCTCGCACAATTAGAGTTTTATGTCGGATTTGAATTGAATGAATCATTCGAAGAAACAATCAAGTCAAGATTCAGAGACGTATTTAAATACGATAACTTCTCGCAAGGTGAGAAAATGAGAATTGATTTATCACTATTGTTTACATGGAGAGCAATCGCAAGAATGAAGAACTCAGTTAACACTAACCTACTGATACTGGACGAAGTGTTCGATTCTTCACTGGACGTTGCAGGAACAGACGATTTCTTAAAATTACTTAACACCTTGACGGAAAGGACTAATGCATTTATTATAAGCCATAAAGGAGAAGCACTCTATGACAAATTTAACAATGTATTACGATTCGAGAAATATAAAAACTTCTCAAGGCTCGCAGAATAGATAAATAGTATTATGAAACTACATACCAAATCAAATACACATTCAAATCCAACAGCATTAAGAACTGAAGCGTTGGCTTTAGACTATAACGAGAGAACTGGCCACCCTGAAACAAAGGAAGATTTAGAGTGGGCAGCTCCTAATACATATCTTGGAACAACAAATTTAACTCCTTCTTCAGGAGAAATAAAAGATGCAATAGATGAAGTAATTTCTATTACAGAAGGTCAAGGTCATACAGTAACTAATCATGTGGCATATTGTCAATTCTATCTAAAAAGTACCACTGAACCAGCAGTTCATTATGATATTCATACAGGATTTGAGCCAGACTTTAAACCAACTCATGTAGCTATTTTATGGTTGTGTCCAACAAATAATATATTAGAATTTTATGATGATGACCTAGATGGAGCATCAATAATCGAAGAGGTTACTTTATCTCAAAACGATTTAGTTCTATTTGACCATGTTCACGCACACAGAGTAAAACCAGCAACATTTGGAACAGACAAAAATGATAGCGGATTAATGCTAGCAGTCTTTATGAACTAATGAAATCATTTTTAGAACACAGAGACAACCTAATTAACAAACCCAAGTTGGAGTATGTTACAACATCTACTAAAGAAGTAATTAATGAACTTGTTGAGGGTATGGGTGCGACTACAGATAACGCATCTATAACAGAGTTATTTCCTGCAATAGCATTTAACAAAGGATTTAGACCCAGTAGTGTAGAGGATTTTAAAAAATTCATTTATAAACTGAAAAAGGGTTCGTATTCTAAAGCTTGTGCTCCAGCAGATGTACCTGCGGCTGAATCTCTCATAGAAAGACTTCCTAGTATGGAACAAAGGTTTGTAAAAACAAAACTAGAAAATGCAATAGGAATTACAAACTATCTTTATGACCTAAGTTCAACAAAACCAATATCAAAAGTTGTGTGGGGTTATCGTGCAAAACCAAGTGGAGTTCCTAGTGGTCATGCAGGAGATATTTTTGTATTCTTTAAAGGCAATGAGATATTAGGTATCTCATTAAAAGCAGGAACAAAATCATCTAAAGAACCTTTATTGAACTCTTATGTTAGAACTCAACTTAATAACATGGGAAAGGGAGATGCACTAAAAGGAATGATGAATGATTTGTGGGACGGAGTTTATTCTAAAATACCAAACATAGAAACTGTTGCAAACAAAGGTAATTATGCATCAGGAGACCGAAAAATAACTGCAAATGTTAGACAATTATATTTAGATTTGCATATTCAAAATGAAACAGAAGCAAATAATTTGTATGCGGCTATGGTAAGAATACAGAGAGAACACGTTTGTAAAGCAATAAACAGTTTAAAGTTAGAAGAGTTTAAAAAGTGGGTTTATGAAAACTTTAATCTACAAAAACCTGCAAAAGTTCCACTAATATTAGTAAAAGCAGTTGGGTCAACTGCAGAACAAAAAGGTGATGACCTTGCATCACTATTACCACTAGTAACAAGTTTTAAAGCATATCTAAATAAAAGTTCTGTTCAAGAATGGTTTATAGATTTAGATACGCCTGATGAAATGAAAAAATTAAAAATGACAATCAGAAGTGATGCAGGAGTTAGAGAAGGAAAAGCACTCGCAAAACTAGGAAGATTAGCACAGTTTAGTATGTTAAAATTACAATATAGTGGAGTAGTAAATAGATAATAATGTATCAATTAGTAAAAGAAGCCGCTAAGGTTTTAAGAACCCCACCGTTGGAGTTTGATTTTGAAAACCCAACTCACGACCCAAAAGAAGTAGAAAAAGACCTCTCAGAAGCGATGAAAAAATTTGGTGGTCTTGGACTAAGTGCAAATCAAGTTGGGGTAGATGTCAGAATGTTTGTAATGAGAACCCAAGACGGCATACAAGGATTTTTCAATCCTGAACTCACTAGAATTTCACAAGAAACAGACCTACTCAAAGAAGGGTGTTTATCATTCCCCGATATATACCTTATGATAAAGAGAAGTAAAGTAGTAGAAATGAAATACTTCGATGCAGACGGAAAAGAACACATAACTTCACTTGACGGATTAGGTGCAAGATGTGTTCAACATGAAATAGACCATTTGAATGGAATAGTATTTCTCCAACGTGCATCAAAAATGAAATTAGAACGTGCATTGAAATCACGTCCAAAAGAAAGACGGAAACGAATAGAGTATGAAAAAAGACAAGCACTTGCAAAATACATCCAAAATGTTCAATCTAATTCCGATTCAGAACTTAGTGTCGAGTCAGGAAGCGAACAATCTGATGTATTATCATCAGACACACAAGCACAAGCGTAGTATTGGAGACGGTTCAGATTACCGTGCAATAGACCTAATACACATTCAAACCCAATGGGTTAGAGATATATTCAATAGAATTGCATATCGAAGTGTCGCAGAAATTTATAAAGAAACAGACCAAGTAGTATATCCCGAAATGTCAGCACTCAATGAGTGGGATATTGGTGGTCTTCAAGAGCCACACTTAGACACTTACTCAAATGCAGAAATAAACCACGACCAAAAAGAAGAGAAACCAAGTCGTGAATGGACACTTATATTAACACTTAATTCTAATTATGGTAGTGGAGAGACCTATTTTCCCGACCAAGATTATATACACAAACCTACTGCGTGTGAAGGAATCCTATTTCAAGGATTATATCATTCTCATGGAGTATATCCAGTTCGAAGATGTGCCAGACACACAATCGCAATGTGGTTCACTGAAAACCCTGATATGATTTCTTCAGATCAACGCACCAACAACCTAGAAATAGACAAAATCTCAATTCGCAACGAAAATTAAAGCTTGACAACGACTCCTGTTTTATGTTAAGCTATTAACATAAAGTAAAGAAATAGGAGAAAATATGTCAAACCCAATAAACGATGCGATAATAGATGGAATCATTGATGATGTCGCAGCTATGTCCGATGTGGACGTAGTATCCAAACTAAATCCAGCAAACTTGACCAAAGTGTCAAAATTCACTGGTGATTCAGCTCACGGTGCAAACATCGTGGATTATGCAAGAACGATTCTAACCGACCAAATCTACAACAATTTTGACGATTGGTTCGCAATTTAATGTATAGTTATCTTAAAGAAATCACGGATTGGGGTGAACACAAAGTACCCAATCACACTTACATATTCAATGAGAAAAAACAGAATATTGGATATATCAAAACAGGGACTAAGGAAGAGATATTCTATTCCAAACCGTCCACACTATTCTCAAAATCAAGGAGAAAATTCATAACATTAAAAAGGTGATGCTTGACAATGCATACGCTTTTTTGTTAAGCTATAACCATGACAAATAAAAAGACTCAAAAAGACCAACTTGCCAAGTTAATGGCAACCGAAAACCTTACTATAGTTCATAAGAAGGTTCCTACTGCATATTTTGATATGAAAAATAGGATTCTTTGTTGCCCTATATTTAAGGACGATTTATCAGATGAACTTTATGACTTGTTTATGGGTCATGAGGTTGGTCATGCATTGAATACGCCATATGAAGGTGTTCATTCTGCATTGACTAAAAATAGAACACTTAAAGGATACCTTAACGTTGTTGAAGACGTAAGGATTGAGAAAGCAATTAAAAACAAATATCCTGGCCTTAGGAAGTCATTCTTCAAGGCATATAACGAATTAATGGGACTGGACTTCTTTGGAATTAAATCTAAAGACGTTAACGGTCTATCACTTATTGATAAAATCAACTTGATTACTAAAGTTGGTTCAAGAGTAAAAATCACACTTAACTCAGAAGAGGCAAGTTTTCTTCAAATGGCAGAAGACTGTAAAACTTGGGACGAGGTTGAAGAGTGTGCAAATGCGATTTACGAATGGTCTAAAGAAAATGAGACTAGAGACGAAATGGACAAGTCAATTATTCCTCAGACTTTAGATATGCCTGACATGGAAGATGAAGATGGTGAAGAAATGGATTCTGATGATGGAGACTTCGGAGAGGATTCTTCTGATAATGATGATTTTGGTGAAGGTGATAATCCTATAGAAGATGATGATGAGGACGATAGTCTTCCCGATACTCCACCTACCGATTCTTCTGCTGGAGACCCTGCAGAAGATGATAATGCAGAAGATGAAGCAGAATCAGACGCTGATTCAGAAGGTGGAGAAGGTGAAGACTCTTCAAATAAAAATAGGAAAACTACTGGAAGAGAGGGTGGAAATTCTCAGGAATGGGAAGGTTCTTATGATGATGAAGAGGGTGCGAGAGAATCAATCACTGAACATCATGCACATAACAACGAAGAACAATTCCTTTCAGAAGACAACATTTACTCTTCAACACTTCTTTTAAAAGAACAATTTGAAAAAGAAAACCATTTTAAAGGCATAGTCGTTGGTTACAAAAGTGTTAATAAAGACTGGGATTTACATTGGAATCCTAATTTAGAAAACTCTTATAGAAACCAAGAAGAATATGATACAATGTTAGCAAAAGCACAACATACTTCTAGAAAATTAAGAGATAAAAATAAAAAAGTTGTCGCTCACATGGCAAAAGAATTTGAAATGAAACAAACTGCAATGAGAAGTGTTAAAGCGTTTGAAGGTAAAACTGGTAAGTTAGATATGAACAAACTTGCAAAATACCAAATCGTTGATGACATTTTCAGAAAAGTTACAATGATTCCTGATGGTAAAAATCATGGGATACAAATCATGTTGGATTGGAGTGGTTCAATCTGCAGAGAGGCTTCAGACCTTATCGAACAATGCATGATTCTTGTTGACTTCTGCAGGAAGGTTCAAATACCACATAGAGTTTACTTGTTTACTGATGCATATCAGACTGGCAATGAAGACCCCGATGAATGGAAAAGTGGTGAAACTAGATTGGTCGAAATGTTTAGTGATAAACAGTCTTCAAAAGATTTTATAAAAGCACACGTTAACTTTTCACACTTGTGGAGTCACCACTACTGGGAAAGTAGAAGGTACAGAAGTTTTGAAAAGGTAGTTGAGGCACATAACGAATGGTATGGTGATATAGACCACTTAGAATACGACCCCGATACTGGTCATTGGTATGATATGCCTAGATACTGGGAACCTAGAGGATACCACTTAGGCGGTACACCTCTTGACCATACACTAGCTGCAATGAGAGTTTTAATCCCCGAATTTACAGCAGAGTACGGTATCGAGAAATCAATCTTGACTGTAATCACGGACGGGTATTCACATAGGTCTCAATGTTTTAGAGAATCAGATACAGAGTATGAAGAAATTAGAGAACAACAAGATGGTGATGATGGTTATTGGAGAAGCAGAAAGAAAAGATACTTGATTGACCCATATCATAACAAGTCTTACATTTACTACGATTCAGACTGTAGTGGTAATAGTTCATTTAATCAAACTCAGAATATCCTAGAGTGGATTTCTGCAGAGACTAATTGTATTGTTACTGGATACTTTGTCTTGGGTAGAAAACAAGACCTTTGGGACATGAAATACAACTTACCTACAATGGACATTGACTCCACTTGGAGAGCAATCAGAAAAGAAGGTGTTGCAGTAAATTGTCTAGGATATAACAAGTTGTTCCTAACTTCATCTACTGCACTTAGTGTTGCAGGTGATTCAGAGTTAGACGATGACTTAGTAGGTGCAAGCAAAAGAAAACTTTTGGGTGCGTTCAAAAGAAACCAAAAGTCAAAAACCACTTCAAGGTTCTTGACTAACGAATTTATAAAGGAGATAGCGTAAAATGGAAATTGAATATAATAATATGACAAATATAACTGCAGTATTGTCCAGTGAAGACTACAGGACATTTACTCAAAAGGTGGATATTGCATCTTCTAAAGGTGTAGAAATTCCACACCTAGTAGAATATGATACAGTATTGGATACCTTCGAAGTAACACTACTGGATAAAACTAAAACTATGGACGAATTAGATAGGATAACATCATGAGAACGAGAGACCCATTAAGAGTAGACCAAGCGTATTACGAGAACCATGACCCAAACTATAGTGCATTTGCTGATGCAATCACGGACGTTGGGCCGTCACCATGCGAAAAGTTCGAATGTAGTAATAGGAAAATATGTGCTGAACAAATGGTAGAATGTAAGGCATTTAGAGTTTGGACTAATGAAGGTGAAGACGTTTATGGAAGACATAAGTTTCAGAATAGGAAGGGTAATTATCCCAAACCTATTATTGAATCCACCAAAATTTTACTACAACCGATAAAATAAAGCTTGACAATGACTACACTTTTTTGTTAAGCTATAAACATGATGAGAAATAAATTGCAATTAGGAGATAATATGATAAATGCAAAATTGACAAAAGAACTGAAATCCCTCAGTTCTCTAGCGGAATTGAATGCCGTTAGTTCTTTGGTAAATTCCCTTAAAACCGAACTTGGTAAATCTACCATAGTTGCTGGTTCTAAGGTTTATGTGGTACAGAAAACCAAGAAAAC
>Ga0315316_10001014_pt1 | contig 19282 bp, 20 predicted proteins | sample M160m3416metaG_FD_203702 | JGI IMG/M metagenome (GOLD analysis project Ga0315316, IMG submission 203702) | Ammonia-oxidizing marine archaeal communities from Monterey Bay, California, United States - M1 60m 3416 | ecosystem: Environmental > Aquatic > Marine > Intertidal zone | place: USA... | reverse complement strand
ACTGATGATGTGAGGGGCTTAGTGAACGGTGAATTCAAATTCGCCTATGGACCTGGCGCCATCCCCCCTTCTGAGACGATCGAGTCTCAGATCAGTGACCGTATAGAGGTGCTGCCTTCTACAGGCGCTTATCGTTTAGATTCGCTGCAGTAGCTTAATTAAATTTAAACCCTTTTTCTTCAAGAAAAGCCTTCATGTGCGGCCGAGATTTCTCTGAAAGTAAATCAGCTACCTGTTCAGACCAACTAATGCCATGCCCTCCACCAGTCCGAGTCCGATAGTAATCCCTTATCGCTTCGTCATAAATTGCAATCGCCTCTTTATCACCGTCTTCGTTATATACTTCTTCTTTGATAATAACCGGCAGAGGTAGCCGCGGCTTTATTTCCGGATCTTGATCTGGATAGCCAAGACACAAACCGAATACCGGATATACGCCCTTTGGCAGTTCGAGTAACTCAGAAACTAGGCCTGGATTATTGCGAATTCCACCAATATAACAAATTCCCAAACCCTCAGACTCTGCTGCAGTGACAAGACTCTGAGCCATTAAAGCAACATCAACGGTGGCGATAATAAAATGCTCTGTAAAATCTCCTTCAAAAGGCTTATCGTATGCATCACAATAATTTCCTGCGCGTTTTAAATCGGCGCAAAAAACCATAAATTCAGCTGCCTTCGCCACATATGGCTGATTGCCCGCAAGCTCTACGAATTTATGACGAGTTTCTTCTTTCTTAACTCGAACTATCGTTGTGCCTTGCAGAAAACTGGATGTAGCCGCTGCCTGACCAGCGACAAACAGTTCTTCCATAAGCTTAACGTCAATAGGCCGATCTGCAAATTTTCGAATACTGCGATGGGATTTCAGTAAATCTATCACCGAGCTCATAGAATTTTCCTTAATTTGATTGAGTATAAGTCGACCATTAGATTGGTCTATATAAAATTCGGCCGTTACTTAAATTTGATCAGTGAGATTATTCAGGAATGTGGGTACTACGTCATTAGCTAGATTAGATTCTGCGTTAAATAATAGAATTACTCCAACATTAGCTTCTGGGATAAATGCCATTTCACTGCGAAAGCCACGAACACCCCCTCCATGGTGTATCGCTCGCACATTTTTGAAGTCAAATACACGCCAGCCTGTTGCGTAATAGGCTTTCTCCAATCCAGTCCAACGATTAAAGTAGCTCCCATGGGGTGTAGAAATTATAGGGTTATGAAGTTCTGACAAGAAGTTATTCGATAGAACTTCAGGAAAGGCACCCAGATTTGCCCGAATCCACATAGTCATATCGAAAATGCTTGCATTGATTCCCGATGCTGGGGCAACGCTATAATAAGCAGGGTTGGTAGTTGTTGTGCGCCAATTCCCCCTTACTAGCCGATGAGGCGCTGTCGCATCTGGATTTTCTAGAAAAGAATCCATTCCGACTGATGCGGACAACATTCCCAATGGTTTAAATATTTCTTCTTCGATAAACCTTTCATAGCTCTTACCAGTGCTCTCCTCCACCACGTCAGCAATTAGTGAAAATACAACATTCTGATAACCGTAGCACTGGCCTGGTGAACATACCGTCGGAATCTCGTGAAATTTGCTCTTTATACTTTCATAGGCGACGCCATCATCGAGCATATTGGAATAGGAGTGAGGCATTAACCCAGTAGAATGACTAACTAAATGCTTTAGCGTAATTTCCCTAGAAGATGATTTCGTGCCAATCCTCATCTGTGGGAACAAATCAGTAACTCTGTTATCCCAGCTCTGTAGATTCTGGTCTACCAGCAATGACATTGCGGTGCCTGCAAAGGTTTTTGACATGGAAGCTATTCGAAACACTGAATCAGTGGTAACTGAATCACTCCCGGCTACATTGTTCTTTCCCCAAGTCTGCAAATGCATAATTCCTTCGCGAGAAACAATTGCTATAGCTGCGCCCGGTATTTTTTTCTCAGCTACAACGCCATCTACCCAACTAATAAAATCACCGAAATCATAGTTAAATTGCCCGACAGGCAAGTCCTCATCAGCCACAACACTCATAGACGACCCGGCACACATCAGGAGCAAGATGATGCTAAGTACTAATTGATTTAGTTTAAGCGTGGTCACAAGCAAAATATGTTGATTCTATTATTGAATTATTATCCGATTAATTTTTGAATGTTCAAGGAACGCTAATTTTCAACCCATCTAATCTACTTTCCTGAAACCTTCGAACTTTAGCCCATGCCTTAGACATGGCCCGCAACAGCTGACTTATTTTTAGCCTACTAACCAAACGATATTTATCTGTTCTTAACATAAGCAATGGAAAATATGGTCTATGTCAGAGGATATCAAAATGTGTATGAGCAACTATTATACTCAAGTTTTCGAGTCAGCTTAAGGTTCGATTGGCGCAATCAAAAGTCTATCAAGTAATAGGTCGGCCAATTGCGTTAACTTATTAATGACGAGAAGATAAAAGAGTTTTAAGATGACTCAAAATCGAGAGACAAAATGGAGGCCTATAAGCGTCATAATTTGTAATGTACAATCGCCAACACAATAAGATATAGCGTATTTACATACGTACGAATTAATTTCGGAGCCTAAATCATGTCAAATCCAATTGCCGCACTTTTCGGACGATCACCAATAAGGCCGATACAAGAGCACATGGCGAATGCTCAAAGGTGCGTCATTCTTCTCGGTGACTTTCTAGATGCTTGTACATCAGATGACTGGCAGAAAGCTCAAGAGCACCAGCAAGCAATTCATGCTGCTGAAAATGAAGCGGATGAATTAAAAAGCAACGTCAGAACCAATCTTCCCAAAAGTTTACTGCTTCCTGTTGCCAGGTCAGATTTACTCGAGCTGCTTAGCATTCAAGACAGGCTCGCTAATCGCGCAAAAGATATCGCTGGCTTAATGCTAGGCAGAAAAATCGAGGTTCCAGGCAGTCTCACAGATTCACTTTTAAATTATTACAAGTTAAGCCTAAAGACCTCAGGTCAGGCTTTAAAAGCAATTAATGAACTAGATGAATTATTAGAAGCTGGATTTAGAGGTAAAGAAGTAGAGCTGGTAGAAGACCTCATTAAAGAATTGGATGATCTCGAGAATAAAAGTGACATTCATCAAGTCCAGTTAAGAGCTTCTTTATATAAGCTCGAGTCTAACTTACCGCCCGTGGACGTGATGTTTCTTTACAAGATCATCGACTTAATCGGTGAAATCGCTGATGACTCACAAAAAGTGGGAAGTCGATTACTAATTCTCATCGCGCATTAACAATAATTGAACCGATTAACAAAACTAAATCATTAATCATGACAAAGATAACTGGATTTTCAAATGTCTGAAATAATTTCTCAATACGGTATGGTTTTTCTCGTAATGGCGTGTTTATTTGGATTTTTCATGGCATGGGGGGTCGGCGCTAATGATGTAGCCAATGCCATGGGAACTTCTGTAGGTGCTGGCGCAATTACAATAAAGCAAGCCATATTAATCGCAATGGTTTTTGAGTTCGCCGGCGCCTATCTTGCGGGAGGTGAAGTAACCTCTACCATCCGCTCTGGAATTATAGATATTGAGAAAGCAGGTTTTGCTGATTCTCCCGAGTTACTAGTTTACGGCATGCTCTCCTCTCTTCTCGCTGCTGGGATCTGGCTTCTTATCGCCTCCAATAGAGGGTGGCCGGTCTCTACTACGCATTCAATTATTGGGGCCATTGTTGGATTTGCTGTCGTTGGGATTTCTGTTGATGCGGTAGTTTGGTCAAAGATCTGGTCTATTATCGCAAGCTGGGTAGTCTCGCCAATGGTATCTGGATTTATCGCATTTTGTATTTTTCGAAGTGTACAAAAATTAGTTCTCGATACCGACGACCCATTTACAAATGCCAAAAAGTATGTGCCTTTCTATATTTTCTTAGTTGGGTTTGTTATAGCCATGGTTACCCTAGTTAAAGGTTTACGTTACGTAGGTTTGGACCTGTCTTATAATCAAAGTATCGTGATTGCAATCGGCATTGGCGGAATATTAAGTTTTCTCGGTGTGTTTATGCTCAGATCGATCAAGGAGCTTCCTGCCGGGGATAAAAAGTCTCATTTTGGGAGCGTTGAACGAGTCTTTGGCGTGTTAATGCTCTTCACTGCCTGTTCCATGGCATTTGCACACGGTTCAAATGATGTAGCTAATGCGATAGGACCTTTAGCCGCGGTGAATGGAGTAGTTCAAAGCGGCGGTGTCTTCTTGGAGCAATCCCAGCTACCAATATGGATTCTACTTCTAGGCGGCGGTGGAATAGTCGCTGGATTGGCGACATGGGGCTATCGAGTAATTGCCACAATCGGTCGTAATATTACCGAGCTTACTCCGTCCCGAGGATTTGCCGCAGAATTGGCTGCGGCAACAACCGTCGTATTCGCCACAGGGACCGGCATTCCAGTATCAACGACTCACTGCTTGGTTGGAGGGGTACTGGGCGTAGGTGTAGCACGCGGCATCGGTGCACTTAATTTGGGAGTTGTTGGTCGAATATTCCTTTCTTGGGTCGTTACGCTGCCTGTGGGAGCCGCATTGTCTATTATGCTATTTTTCTTGTTTAAAGGTATTTTTGGCTAGGAGTTAGGTGCAAAAGCTAAACTTAACCCTAGATTTATAATTAGTAAATTAGCCTGAAACTTACAATAGCAATCATCTATATTCGCTAGAACCAGAAAATTGTGGCCATAACTATGGCTTTCTATATTCAGCGTAAGCGTTAATCTTGTGTTGAATGTTATTAGAAATTTGTCTCAAGAAATTCAAACCTCACATTATAAAATTGACAGGATTAGATCTTCACATGGAATAGTCTGCAGGGCCCACTATAGTTGATAAATAAGAAGTGACAATCAAGATAAATAGGGCAACAACAGACTCTGCATGAATCGAGTTGCGCAAAGCTAATGCCCCACCTTCATCATATAGACACGGAGTTAGCCTGAGCTTATTGAATGCTGCGATGAAGGTGATTGCCAGCACAAAAACAAGTTTAACGAGTAAGGCTTGCCCATAAGACGTTGTAAATAATTCTGACAGCGAACCGAATAACTCAAAACACATTAAGACCCCAGCCCCGACCAGAACCAAAACAATTCCCATGGCATTGTTACCAAACTTTCTCATCGAACGGTACATAAAATCCAGATCCTTCCCAAAAGTAAGCTTATAGAGCGGATAAAGTGAACCTATCCAGGCTGCGAAGGAGAAGAAATGAAGTGCTATAGCGATTTTTGCGATAGGACTTAGCACAGAAATATGCCCTGAAAATCGAAAACTAAATACAATCAATAAAAATGCGAACAAGTTTATGATATTCAATAATTTATAGAATTCTTGCTTTGGCGGACGGTTTAAATTTCTAATGCTTTGCGAGTAAAACAAGCAGGCGAGAAAAATAATCACAAAGCCAGCCATTCTAAAAAAGGTAGTGTCACCTAGCTGCGTGTTTAAAAATATAGATGACATGCTCCAATCGAACATGCCAAAAAATCCGCTATCAACTACTAATCCAATCTGTACTAGAAAGTTAAACAAGACGCCTTGAAAACCAATAAATGCACCAAGAGTAATATAACGAATATTCGATTGGACCGTGGAACGGCTACCATCATTGTAAATCCGCAAAAAAAGACTACCGCCTACAACACTGGCAGCACCAAAATAGAATAGAATTTTACAAACAAGGCTAGCTATTTCCCAAGATGTTGGGAGCATAAACACCAGGGTCTATCTAGTAATTATTACAATAACCGTGTTCTTAAACACGGCCGCGTCGTTTTCTTGTGTACTATTCGGCGACATCAGGATCTACCAAGAAACTAAACGAATTAGTTATTGTATGGCCATCTGCACCGATTGCAGCCCAATTCACAGTAAATTGACCTGGGTGCATCCCGGGTGTTTCGATACGGTAAGTGGCAATTGCATCTGTCTGAGCTTCAAAATTAGTTGGCATTTCATGACCAACGCCCATCAACTCAAGCTTGACTAGCTTAACTGGACCATTGAACACCAAATCTATGTGACCTGGCGCGGCTTTAACAGTCGCCTCATCGCCTGGCGTCGACTCTTTTAAAGCAGTATGGGCACTGACAAGCACCGGAGTTGCCAATATAAGTAGACAGGCAAAAGACCGAAAAAGTTTTAAGATTTTTATTAATTTCATGATAAATCCTCCGCATGCCTGCAGAATTAAAAAAAATGTATAGATTTGGATCGTTGAAAACTAAATTATCTCAGCTTTTACTCGCACTTACCTGCTATTTGCGACTAACAACGGAGAATTCTGGAGTTCTGCGACAATTTGTCGCATTAAATCTTACTTCCTCTTCCAAACATGAGTTTGAGGGGACAAATTTATTTCATCGATTACAGTACCTGGACGAGCGTTTAGTATTGTTAATAAAACTTCCGCTACGTCATCAGCTTCAATAGCATTTTCGGAAGCACTACCTGGCTCGAAATGAAGATCATCGAAAAATGGAGTCCGCACTGCACCAGGATTTACAATTGAAACCCGTACCCTAGTTTTAGCACACTCTTCGCGAATAGCTTGAACAAAACCTCTCACAGCGAACTTACTGGCACAATAGATACTGCCTTGTCTTGCTCCTTCCAGCGCAGCTTCAGAACCTGTAAATACGATATCAACTAATTGTTGTTGTCGTTTTAGCATTGGCAAAAATACTTTAGTAGTAATTGCATGACTTAGAAAATTAGTTTCCATTACAAGCCGCATATCTTTTACGGACAGTTGTTCTAGAAACGCCATCCTTCCAATTCCAGCATTATTAACCAAGCCTCGTATCGGGTTATTAATCGAATTAACAACCCGCTCTAGTTCACCTGGAAGATTATCCAGGTCAGAATAATCAATTTCTACGGAGTTAAATTTTTTATGCTCTATTCTTTCCCGAGAAAAGTCTTTTGCAATTCCTAGCACCGAATATCCTTTAGTCAACAATGCCATAGACATAGCTCTACCAATTCCAGAAGATGCTCCGCTGACTATAATCAAACCTTTAGGGTTATTACTCATGTTCTCACTTATTTAGTACTTTGGCAGAGCCCACTAACTTTACTTAATTTACAAGCTCACTTTGCTCATCTATTGCAATTACGCGCAGCGATAATATTGTTCTGGCTTTATGAATCTTAATAAAATTTTCTCTAACTGTCGCAGCGAATCTTCTTTATCAATCAACGTCACCAATCCATTATCAATTTTTGTTTCGCGCGCAAAAAGCTCTTCATCTGGGTAGAGCTTTACAATATTTTTATAAAAGCTAGTTGGCATACGAAATTCACCGATGCTAGCTGAATGCAAACCATCGATATCAATTCGATGGAATATTTCCATGAATAATTTATGGTAATGTTCTAATAAATCTGAATCCCAGATGATAGGTTCGAAGCGCAGGGCAACTAACCAACCTGCTTGTTGTAGTTTTTGTAATACCTCAATACGTTTCTGAATTGCAGGAACCTTATGTTCATATCGCAAACTAGCCTCATCAGAGGTGAAGCTCATCGCAACTATACAGTTAGGCAATGGTTTAACATCTAACAAACTTCGTATCTGTGTACTTTTAGTCCTAATCTCCAATACTCCAGAAGTATGTTTTGAAAAAACTGGCAGAAAATAGTCGCAAAATTTACTAACAGGTTCGAATGCTAAACTGTCACAATCATAGCCACTATAATAGATTGATGGCCCATCGGAAGTTTTAATCGATTCAGTAATCTGGGATTCAAAGTCTTCATAGTTAACAAACAAAACATAGTTAGCAGAGCGGTACATGCCTTGTAGGAAACAGTATCGGCAGTCGTATATGCAGTTAAGCATATGTGAAAAATAATAACTCTTACCCCCATCAAAACCATAGCCATCGGGCGAAGACAACACTAGATTTCCGTATTTCTTTGCTAGTATAAGTGCAGGGAATTTTTTTTGAATTCGAAAATTCTGGTTTTTACGATTAAATACTTCTCCATAACGCTGACAATTAATATGTGGAATGTTAGGAAACCGTTCGAGCAATTCTTTCACTCGATCATGCTCTCTAACTTCATCTTCTATATAAATTGCTGAAAACACGCTATGGCACTACCTTTCTGTTAATCTGGTTTTTCGACTGGTTTTATCATGTTATTGATGAGATAAATGCTCACTTAATTCCTTAATTAACTCATTACTACTGCTAAAAGTTAGCTCCGTTATTTTCCTCAGTTGTCCGAATAGATCTATCGCGGAATAGCGCTGAACTAATCTCTTTAATTGGATTTTTTGAGTAACTGTAAAATGATATGACTCCAGGCAAGACTTTATTATTTCTATGCTAGCGACATCCAAACTGTAGGCTTTATCATACTCATTAACAAGAGATTGTAGTTGTGCACAACAATCGCTAATCGTTTCTAATTTTCCCCTTATTAAATCTACAACTAATTCCTTTGTAACAGTATCTATTGATTGTTTTTTGTTATCCGAAACAATTTTTAAAACCTGTACAAACTCCACTGAAGTGTGCTCGATAGCTGACACCCAAAATCCTGCCGCTTCCATTTCGTAAACTGCATTTTCCGGATAGACCAACTCAGGTTTATCAACAGTTACTACTGTCGCACTCTCTAACCCCGAAAGAACAGGTACCGTAAAGTTCGTATCGCCACTATTTCGATGAATAATCTTGCTCGCTAGAAAACCAGTACCAATATCTGCTTCGGGGTGACCAGCAATACCAATATTCAACCAGGCTCGTGCCGCAACCTCCATGTTCAGATCATTCTGTGTTCCGACCTCCAAAGTTCTTTCGCCAAGCTTCGCAGTTGCAGACTTCGCATTTTCAAAACCCATTCCAGCGATAACAGCTTGCATACCATTTTTATTCTGATAAATCTTGAACTCTTTATTGTCTACTAGTTCCAACGAGAAAAATTCGAGAACAGCCTGAGCTTCAAATTTGTGCGCAAAAACAAGATTGACATTCTGTAGCGACACCATAATTACACTCGATACATTGATAACAGCGCCTGATACTTATCTACCAAAGCTTGATTCCCTCGCTTGTCTGCACCATTAATTAGTATTCGGCATTTGTTAATTAAAATTTCTTTCGCTGCTTTAGCTTGATCGGACTGTAAAACACCTTCTCGAATGATTCGATCAAGGGCATCAACACGAAACCGATCCATACCCCAATGCTGTCGAGACAATTGGTCTTCGTGCCCACCATATTTGCGTAATAGCTTTTCATTAACATACAGCACCGGATGGCTACTGCAAATTCGCAACCATAAATCATAATCCTCACAGGCTGGAAGTGATTCATTGAACAATCCAACTTCAAGCAACAACTCTCTTTGAATTATCGAAGCCGATGGAGAAATTACACACAAAGGTAAACAGCTTTCAAAGATATCCCCACCAGATTTTTTATGCTTATTCATTGCGTTAACTCGAACGCCATTACGTATCCATACTTCATCACAATGAATAAGTTTGTACATTGGTTGCCGTGTGAGCTCAAATAACTGCTTCTCTATTTTCTGGGGGAGCCACTCATCATCAGAATCTAGGAATGCTATCCATTGACTCTTGATCTTTCTAATACCTTCATTCCTTGCAGCACTAACACCCTTATTTTCCTGTCGAATATAGTGGATTTGAGGATAATTTGATTGAAGTAACTGTTGAGTGTCGTCCGTAGATCCATCGTCGATAACACATATTTTTTCAACCGGATGAGATTGAGCTAAAACCGAGTCGATAGCGCGAGAGAGACAATAGGCGCGATTATATGTAGGTATTATAACTGAAATTGATTCTGTCATTGTCTTATCAGCTTAGGGGTTTTACTTGGCCATATTCAAGTAATTGTAGCTATAAATGAAAATGGGAACCGAAGTTCCCATTTTCTTTGATCGATTTAAGAATTTAAGTGTATTTTGCCAGTTCCTTCCGAGCTATAACCCTGCGATGAACTTCATCTGGACCATCAGCCAATCGCAGAGTACGCTGACTCGTCCAGAGTGCTGCCAACGGAAAATCTTGCGAAACACCTGATGCCCCATGCATTTGAATAGCGCGATCGATAACTCGTAATGCCATATTAGGCACGGCAACTTTAATTTGTGATATTGCATCTCGGGCGGCCTTGTTTCCAATACCATCCATTAACCAAGCCGCGCGGTACACCAGTAATCGACACATTTCTATTTCAATGCGGCTATCGGCAATAACATCATAGTTGCCACCGAGTTCCGCCAAGGGTTTACCAAATGCCTCGCGACTCACCGCTCGCTCACACATAAGATCCAATGCTTTTTCTGCAGCCCCAATAGAGCGCATGCAATGATGAATGCGCCCAGGCCCTAGTCTCCCTTGCGAAATTTCAAACCCTCTACCGCGACCTAAGATTATATTTCTTTCAGGAACGCGAACATTATGAAACTTAATATGCATATGCCCATGGGGCGCGTCATCTTTTCCAAATACCGTCATGGGTCGGACCACTTCGACTCCTGGTGTATCCATAGGAACCAAGATTTGTGACTGACGATTATGCTTCGGAGCATCTGGATCAGTAACCACCATGCATATCATGATTTTGCAACGCTGATCACCGGCACCAGAGATATAAAATTTCTCTCCGCTGATCACCCAGTCATCGCCATCTAATACTGCACGAGTAGCAATATTGGTAGCATCACTTGAGGCTACACCAGGCTCAGTCATTGCAAATGCAGATCGAATTTCACCTGCCAAAAGAGGTTCTAGCCATTGCTTTTTTTGTTCTTCAGAACCATAGCGCTCCAACACTTCCATGTTTCCTGTATCCGGGGCACTACAGTTCATCGATTCAGAGGCTAAACGGCTGCGACCCATAATCTCGGCCATATGGGCATACTCTAAATTGGAGATTCCACCGCCACCCTGACTTTCAGGTAGGAAGAAATTCCATAAGCCTTGAGCTCTTGCTTCGTCTTTTAAGCCATTAAGGATTTCCTCCTGGCGCGCTGTGTGAGACCAGCGATCATCAATTGCAATTTCTGCAAGATATTCTGCCTCTATTGGCTCTACTTTATCTTCCACAAACGCACGAATCTTTTCTCTTACCTCAACCAGATTTTCTGATAAACCCAAATCCATTCTTAAAACCCCTATCTAATTCAATAATTTTATCCAGCTATTGTACCACCGCCATCGATAACTATGGTCTGACCTGTCGTAAAACTTCCGGCATCCGATGCCAATAAGACCGCGGTTCCTGCTATTTCATCAGGTTCTCCAATGCGCCGCAGCGGATACTTCGCTACCGTCGCTTCATATATTTGCGGGTTTTCCCACAATGCACGCGCAAAATCGGTACGCACCAAACCAGGAGCAATACAATTTACGCGGATGTTCTTCGGACCCCATTCAACAGCCAGATTTCTAGCAATTTGCATATCAGCCGCTTTTGAAATAGCGTAGGCCCCCAAGGCATCAGAGCCTTTTAGTCCCCCAATTGATGACACGATGATCACAGCCCCGCCACCATTCTCCGCCATGCCCGGGATAGCAAGCTGACACAAGCGATGCACGCTGCCAATATTGGCATGCATAACTTTGTCAAATGCAGAATCTGGAATTTCTTGAGACGATCCAAAATAAGGATTTATAGCGGCATTGCAAACTAAGACGTTTATCTTGCCCAGCTGTTGTTCAGTTTGTAAAACTAGATTCTCTAACTGCTCTTTGTAGTTGATATTGCAAGATATCGCGATCGCAATACCACCTTTTCCTTTAATTTCTGCTGCAACCTCATCACAGAGATCTTGATTGCGACTAGAAATTACAACTTTTGCCCCCTGCTCAGCCATGCGAGTCGCTATAGCCTTGCCAATGCCTTTGGTTGACCCGGTAATTAGTGCAACCTTATCTTCGAGGTTGAATAAACTCATACTTATTTTGCCCTTAGTCTCGCTTCTCTAATATTGATAGTTTTAGCAAAAAACAACGAAATAGACCGCTACAACATACAGAATCTTTGAAATGGAGCGCTAAACTAGCAAGCGTCTGCAGCAAGAACAAGTGCTGAGGGGCGAATAAAGATAAGGCCGACTAGGGCATCCAATCACGCTGACCTTTTGAAATACTGGTACCTCCATCAACAGGAATCACTGCACCATTGGTATAGGATCCGGCTTTTGACGCTAAATAGGTAACAATTCCAACTATCTCTTGGGGCTGACCGACACGATGCAATGGGCAATCATCTTCGATGTCATCAAGATAATGTTCAAAAACGTAGTCAGTCATGCGCGATTCAAAAAAGCCAGGAGCGACCGCATTAACCGTAATCTGCTTGGGCGCCAATTCGACCGCCATTGCCTTGGTCAAATGATGTAAAGCTGCTTTACTTGCGGAGTAAGCAAAAGTTGGCACGCGCTGAACTATGGGAACATGTATTCCATCCATAGAGCCTATGTTAATGATTCGAGCGGGATCCTCAACAGACGCAGCTTTACTCAAGAGAGGAACCGCATCTCGGCTTAAGGAAAATACTGCATTGAGGTTGGTATCCATTACCTTGGCAAAACCTTCGTCGGGATAATCTTCGAGAGATGCACCCCAATTAGCCCCAGCATTATTGAGCAAAATACTTAGACTGCCCAGCTTATCATCTATAAATTCAAGCAGCTTTTCTCGCGAATCTGCCTGAGTGACATCCGTTGCAAGGGCATACACCTCTCCATGAGCTTTCAGCTCCTTAAGGGCCAGATCACATTTTTTTTGCTTGCGTGAAGCAATTACAACTTTAACACCATTCTGCAACAATCCTTTAGCCATCATCAAACCCAGACCGCTACTTCCTCCAGTTATTAATGCTGTTTTACCGGAGAGTGAAAACAAATCCGCAATCTGAAAATTTTCATCAACCACTTTGGTCATTAACTTTCTTCCGCAACTTTCACTAATTGTTTACCAAAGTTTCTACCTTTTAATAGACCGCGAAACAGTTCCGGCGCATTTTCCAGTCCTTCCCCGATGCTTTCTCGATATTTTAAGTGCCCTTCACTAACCCACCGACCCAATTGCTCTGTCGCTTCTTGGTAGCGCTCAAGCCATTCGAACACTACAAAAAACCGGTGCTCAGGAACCTCGTCAAGTTTTTTCAAAATATGAAACGGTGATTCAGACTTCGAAATATCTTCATCGTTGTAATTTGAGACATATCCGCAGATTGGTACTCTCGCACCAGGATTAAGTAGCTGTGCTACCTCTTTTGTCACTGCCCCACCAACGTTTTCAAAATAAATATCTACGCCATCTGGACAAGCAGCTTTCAATTCTTTAGTAAAATTATCGGCCTTGTAATCGATACAGGCATCAAATCCTAATTCTTCAGTTACGTAGCGGCACTTTTCTAGCCCACCGGCGATTCCTACCGCTCGAAGCCCTAGAATTTTTGCGATCTGACCTACAGCGGAACCCACAGCTCCTGAAGCTGCAGCCACAACCAGAGTTTCGCCAACCTGAGGCTTGCCAACTTCGCTCAAACCGAAATAGGCCGTGCGTCCAGGCATTCCAACGACGCCTAGGTGAGCTGACAGTGACCCGTTAGTGATATCGATCTTCATTAGTCTCTTATCATCAGCTCCGCAGACGATGTAAGACTGCCAGCCCTTATGCACTGCAACGTAATCTCCTACAGAAAATTTGTCAGAGGTAGATTTAATAACGATGCCGGATGACTCTCCTGTCATTACATCTCCGATCTGCATCGGATCTGCATAGGATTTTCCATCATTCATTCTTCCTCTCATATAGGGGTCAAGAGACAACCAGCAGACCTTTACAAGAATCTCATTATCTTTGAGCTCGGGCACATCAATCTCATCAAAGCGAAAACAGTCATCATCCGGCTCGCCCGAAGGGCGTTTCGCAAAGATTACGCGTTGATTCTTCATATTTAATTCCAAAGTTTCTAATTAATCCGGCGCTGAAGTCTATCCTAATTTGCCTATCGCGGACAGATCATAAAATACTTGGCGCAAGCTATTCGTGATAATTCCAATCCTCTACTATCTTACCGGCAAGAAATAATACGACTTAATATCTTAGTTCGTATTGGCGCAGCATTGGGCTAATTAGCTTAGACGTGTAATTAGAGCAAACTAGCAACATCAAACAAATCTGATGCTCAGTATCAAACAGACCTAACTCGGTCCGATATGCTAGAATCGCGGGTCTAGTTCTAAAAATAACAGGATTAGGAACGAAATTCCGAGCATCTATAAACTAGATTTTTACTTGTATAGCTATGAGCCAAACACCTAAAAAAAACACCTTGGAAGTTGTGGTTGATAATTCAGCTAATGAGTCGGAACAGGGCGCCATTGAAACACCCGAAATAGATCTCAGCAGCCACGCATTTTATGAGAATCGCGAACTTAGCTATTTAAAATTTAACCTGCGAGTCCTCGAACAAGCGAAGCACCGCAACCACCCTTTGATTGAGCGCTTGATCTTCCTCCTTATATTCAGTTCAAATTTGGATGAGTTTTATGAAATCCGTGTCGCTGGGTTAAAAAAACAATTGGATTTTGGCCGACAACGCCCTGGTGCCGACGGCCAATATCCTGAGCAAATCTTAAAGGAAATTCATGAACAGGTTCGATTAGCACTAGATGAGCAGTATCGAATACTGAACGATGATCTGCTGCCCTCCTTAGCCGATGAGAACATTCACTTTATTCATCGCTCAAAATGGAATAAAGAGCTTACGGAATGGACAAAACAATATTTTTTTGAAGAAGTATTACCTGTTGTAAGTCCCTTAGGACTAGATCCAGCCCACCCATTTCCGAGATTAGTGAATAAAAGTCTCAACTTTATTCTTTCTTTAGATGGCAAAGATGCCTTTGGTCGAGAAAGCGGTCTCGCGATTGTACCCGCACCTCGGTCTTTACCTAGGCTAATTAAAGTTCCTGAAAAAATCATTTCCGGCGGAGATAATTTCATTTTCCTTTCTTCTGTTATTCACTGCCATGTTGATGAGTTTTTCCCAGGCATGTCGGTGACTGAGTGTCATCAGTTTCGCGTGACTCGAAATTCTGATTTGGAAATGTCAAAAGTCGAAGTGGAAGATGTTGCCAGTGCTTTACAAGGTGAGCTACATAGTCGCCGCTTTGGCGCTGCAACGAAATTGGAGGTTGGAAAAGAATGTCCCGAGGCGCTAACCAACTACTTGCTTGAACGTTTCAGTCTCTCGGATGAAGAGCTTTTTAGACTCGATGGGCCCGTGAACCTGCAACGATTAATGGCAGTGACCAATATGATTGATCGCCCTGAACTTCTGTTTCCTAAATTTTCTCCGGTTGCTTCGAAAGCATTGGAAGAAAATAGCGATATATTCGCAGCTGTAGAAAAAGAAGATCGACTATTACTTCACCCTTATGAATCGTTTACGCCGATAATCGATTGGGTAAGACAGGCCGCAAAAGATCCTTGCGTACTCTCTATTAAGCAAACTTTATATCGTACCAATGCGTCATCCGAGTTAGTTGAAGCATTGGCAGAAGCAGCACTTAATGGCAAGGAAGTGACCGTAGTTATAGAGCTACGTGCTCGTTTCGACGAAGAAGAAAACATTAATTTTGCTAGCATATTGCAAGAAGCTGGCGCCGTAGTTGTTTACGGCGTAATGGGCTACAAGACCCATGCAAAAATGTTGCTGTTCGTGCGCAGGGAGGGGAGTCAATTAATTCGTTACGCGCACTTGGGAACTGGTAATTATCATCGAAAAACTTCCCTGCTGTATACCGACTACAGCCTCCTAACAGCTAATGAAACTCTTTGTACCGATGTACATAAGGTTTTTCAGCAAATTACTGGCATGGGCAAAAGGTTACATCCAAAATTATTGGTCCATGCGCCGTTTAATTTACGCAAAGCTATCATTAAATTAATACAACAAGAAAAAATGGTAGCCTTAGAAGGCAAACCCGCCAGAATTATTGGAAAAATGAATGCACTGACAGATCCTGCAGTAATCAAAGAATTCTACGAAGCATCTCAAGCTGGCGTACAAATTGACCTGATTGTTCGGGGCACATGTTGTTTGAAACCGGGCATCACCAATGTAAGTGAAAACATTAGAGTGATTTCAATAGTGGGCAGATTTTTAGAGCACTCGAGAGTTTATCATTTTTTAAATGCTGAACATTCAGTTTATTGTTCATCTGCGGACCTGATGGAAAGAAATCTTTCAAACAGAATTGAAGTTTGCTTTCCAATATTAAAGAAAAAACATGCTAATCGCATCATAGAAGAGTTGAAGGTGTATCTCGAGTCTCCAACACAAACCTGGGAGCTTAATTTCAAAGGAGAATACGTTGAGCGCTCGCGGCAGGAAAACGACCAGCTAGATGTACAAACCGAGCTTCTAAACAAACTTACTCAGACTTAGACAGCCGTTTTAGCCTTTTGCAAAACTAACTTCAGGCAATTGACTAGATTCCAGTGCCCGCAAGGTTTTCTCATTCTGCACCATAAAGTCCAGCATGCCTTCCCGCAATGCGGTAGCACTAAAATTTATAGTTTCGACTTTATAAGATTCCATTAGGCCAACCAAAATACACCAACCGGGCAGCAAAAGATCTCTGCGACGGTGTTTCAATCCAGCAAGATTCGACCCGTCAGCAATGCATTTAGCAATTTTACCTTTAAGGTTATGGAGCGCAGTCAATTGAATCTGGTTCTCGCCATAACCATGAGCTTCACAGATAAAGGCTAGCATTTTTACGGTACCAGAAGATGCATACGCTTCATCCCATTCAGCCCTCTCTATGCTAGGAGAAATTGACTCAAAAACTTGTTTAGCGGCCACAACCCCCAGATCCATATGCTCCAATATAATTCCACTTTTCTGTTGAGCACTGCTAAAAAAACGATCACGCCAACTCACGCTTCCTATGATCAATGACTCTGTAAGCACACGGTCATGTTTTTGCCCGACAATGATTTCCGTGCTGCCCCCACCAATATCAATTATTAGTCTGCGGCGTTCTGAAAGAGGTAATGCCGTTATTACTCCCGCATAAATTAAAACCGCCTCTTGCGCTCCACTAATAACCGAGATATCGATACCTTTTACTTTTGCTGCCTGAATGAATTCTTCTGCGTTATTAGCTATACGAAAGGTATTAGTGCCGAGGGCCCAGTATCTTTTTACTGGGTATTGTTTCATTAAAAGCTTAAATCTGCCCAAGCAAGACTGCCCCCGCTCAAAAGTTTCAGGAGCGATATAGCCATTGATATTAACATTTTCACCAAGTTGTACCTTCTCGCTCAAGCGCTCAATAATTTGTATGCGACCGTCTTCCCACTCGCCTATCAGCAAATGAAAACTGTTTGATCCTAAATCGATACACGCATACATAGAGCACTACTCAATGAGTATCCTGAACCCAATAAATTTAAGCAATAATATAGAGCTTTTTAAAAAAAGACTTATTAAAGATATCGTCAAGAGGAGATGATTGTATAGCTTGGATCAGCTGAAACTAGCAATAAAAAAAACCGACGCCATATCACTAGTTATTATAGTTACATCATTGACTGCTGATAGTTTTCTAATCCAACTTTGTCGATCAGAGAAAGCTGAGTTTCTAACCAATCTATGTGTTCTTCTTCACTATCTAATATTGAAGAAAGTAAATTGCGGCTCGTGAAATCAGCAACTGATTCACAATAAGCGATGCCCTCTTTTAAATCGGGACACGCTATATGCTCCAACTGCAAGTCGCATTCGAGCATCTCTTTAGTATTTTCCCCGATAAAAAGCTTCCCTAGATCTTGCAAATTAGGCAGCCCCTCTAGAAATAAGATGCGCTTGGTGAGTTCATCCGCGTGTTTCATCTCATCGATCGACTCTTCGTATTCTTTCTCAGCGAGTTTAACCAGACCCCAATCTTCATAAATACGGGAATGAAGAAAATATTGGTTAATAGCAACTAGTTCATTTCCGAGAGCTTTATTGAGATATTTGATAACTTTAGGGTCAGATTGCATTTCATTTTCCACAACGATTGGTTCAACAAAGGTTCGCTCTTTGTTATTAAGATGTCAAGAAAATTCAACGTAAGCTATTGATATTTATAATAAATCTAAATGATAAGCAATACCACTTCGATTTAAACGGACACGCGCGAGCAAAACAATGGATACTGTTAGTAATAAAACGAGAGAGAAATTATCCAGCGCTGGAGTCAGCGCCTGATTTACTGAATTCTTTAACGATAGTCTGAGCAAGTTTTCCGCATTTACCGCACTCACTGGCAATACCAGTTTGGGCCTGAATATCAGTGAAATTACTCGAGCCACCTCGGCAGATATCTCGAAGCTGGTGATCAGTAACTTGTCGGCAAATACAAACGTACATAGTATAGTTCCTAGGCTCTGCTAATTTAAATCTAAATGAGAATGATTGTCAAGTAGATTCAGATCTGTTAGGTTAGCGGGCTAATAACTAGCTAGGCATTCCGCTGTAAGATTCTGAATTTAAATAGTTTTATCTATCAATATGAGTCAAACTCTTTTATCCGACACCGTTAGTGGCGACCGCTGCATCGTGCTAGAAATAGCTTCCGAACCTCCTGAGCTGAGAAGTAGGTTATATTCCCTGGGTGTTATTCCTGGTGCGACGCTCGAAATTTTACGTTTCGCACCTCTTGGAGACCCAATGCAGGTTAAAGTTGGAGGGAGCTTTATTAGTATAAGAAAAGCAGAGGCCAAAATAATTCAAGTTGAGATTCAATAAATTCATGCGAAAAATAGCCCTTATTGGTAACCCGAACTGCGGTAAGACGACACTTTTTAATGTTCTTACCGGTGCCAATCAAAAAGTAGGCAATTGGCCTGGAGTTACTGTAGAAAAGAAGTTTGGCTACTTCTCAATCGGAGATGAAGCGATCGAATTAGTTGACTTGCCTGGAATTTATTCGCTCGAGCAGGATTATAAGGGCATTGACGAAGAGATTGCCTTCGAATTTCTCGAGCAAGATGACATTGAGTTCATAATCAATATCATCGACGCAACTAATTTGGAACGGAGTTTAGTACTGACGCAACAGCTCATGGAAAAGTCGATTCCAATGATTGTCGCAGTTAATATGCTGGACGTTGCGAAACAGCAAGGACTGAATATTAGCCCGCATTTACTTGAGAACCAGTTACAAATTCCCATA
>Ga0315316_10001013_pt1 | contig 19285 bp, 26 predicted proteins | sample M160m3416metaG_FD_203702 | JGI IMG/M metagenome (GOLD analysis project Ga0315316, IMG submission 203702) | Ammonia-oxidizing marine archaeal communities from Monterey Bay, California, United States - M1 60m 3416 | ecosystem: Environmental > Aquatic > Marine > Intertidal zone | place: USA... | reverse complement strand
AGGGATATGGTGGACAAAAATTCCCAAAACTTGCAAAACCTGCTAAAACTACTAAAAAAGTTACATTAATTGAAACATGTACTACATGTAAAAAGAAAATGATGAATAAAGGAATTAGAATTAGAAAATTCGAGTTGGTGGCAGTATGAAAAAAGATCATGTTTTGGTTCCAGAACCAAATAGTAAATTCAACAAAGTGAAATGTCATGAATGTGAAGAAGAGCAAATTGTCTATTCTCATAGTTCTACACAAGTAATTTGTAATTCATGTGGAAATATTTTGTCAAAAGCTACAGGTTCAATTGCTCAGATAAATGGCAAAATATTAGAGTCTACTGAGTAATTCAAAATCATTTTTTGTATTCACATTAAAACAGACACGCTTATCATCAATTATTAGATAATCTTCCACAATATACTCTAAATTTTTAATTTTACTCGCATTAACAATTGAAATACCTGTATGTACGTGATCCTTATCATTAAATGAAATAATACATTCAGAATTAAGATTAAGTGATGATTGAAATGATTTTGTAGTTAAAACACTAGTCCATATTTTTTCAGAATTTACCTCATTTACTATACGCTTTACCATATTTTCATCTAAAAGAGGCACATCACCAGAAGTGACAAATACATAGTCATCTAATTTTTTTAAAATATTATTTAGATCTGTAACAAAATTTTCTCCTAAAGTTTCAAAAGTTGTAACATTGTTTTCAGTAAGAATTTTTTGAGTTTGAGGGGAATTTGGACTAGTAGCAGCGAAGATTCTTTCAAAACAATTTGAGTTTTTTAATGCATCAATGACATGTAAAACAAGTGGTTTTTTGTATTCAAGCAATAATTTTTCTTCATCACTTTGCATTCTGGTTCCTTTTCCACCTGCCATGATAAGGCCAATCATAATGAAACAAAGATTAGTAATGATGATAGTCTTGTTATTTCATTACTTGCACCCATTACATCACCAGTAATACCTCCAAAATTTCGAGTAGATAAGGCAACTAAAAACATTGTAATAACAATTCCAGTTGCAAATACTATGAATCCATTCATTTCACCTATAACAATGAATGGAATAATTGTGATAACTCCTGCTACCAATAGACGTTTTTTGTCTTTCATTGAGTCAATGAAAGGGGAATTTGAACCAATTGAAGCAGAATTTCCCAATCCAGCCATCAAAACCATTGAAAATTTTGCTATAATTTCACTAAGCAATATTATTTTGAATAGTTCCATTCCGCTACTAAGTGATAATGCAATGATTATGCCTACTGCATACAGCACTATTGAAAATATTCCAGCAGATCCTACAGAAAGATCTTTCATAGCTTTACGTTTTTTTTCTTTTGAACCTTTAGTCATTAGACCGTCTGCAAAATCAGCAAGACCATCAGTATGATGTATGCCAGTGATTACTGCAAGAGATGCAACAACAACTAGTGATACAACAAGTGGTTCTAGATAAAGAGATAACCCATAACCAAGAGTTCCAATAATGAGTCCAATTACAATTCCAACAATTGGAAAAAGATACATATTTTTTGCAATTGAATTAAGATCAGAATTTGATGTGGGAATAATTGTCAAAAAAGAAAAAACAGACCCAATTTGCTTAAGCAATAACAATCGACTCCACTAATGAAATAAACAGAATTATAGGAATAGAAACAATTCCAAAGAAAAGTAACGAGGTTACCTTCATTAGAGTAATTGCATCCTTAACTTTTTCAGAAGTAATTTTCTGAATATCCGTTCCTAATGAATAATGTTCAATCTTTTCAAGTTTTGTTCCTAATGCACCAGCTAAAGCAGACATCGGATATCCTGCATTTGGACTATCGGTTTTTTTACCATCACGCTTGAAAATTTCATAACAATTTTTCCAATCATGTCCTAACAACATTGCACCTAACACCATTGTCATAGCAGTTAATCTTGAAGGAATGTAATTTAAGATATTATCACAGTTTGCACCAAACCATCCTAGATTTTTAAACATTTCAGTTTTGTAGCCAATCATTGAATCAATTGTATTGATTACACGATAAATAAATGCACCTGGGAGACCAAATAGTGCAAAATAAAACATCGGACCAGTAATACCATCAACTGTATTTTCACTGATACTTTCTAAAACTCCAGATAAAATATAATTTTTATTCAAATTTTTTGTTTTACGTTTTGTAATCATGGCTAAATTTGCTCTTGCCATCTCAATATCGTCTTTTTCTAAAGCGTTAGTAACTGCTAACGCATGCTTTTCCATACCCCTAATTGCAATGGTAGTTTTTAGCAAAATTGCACTGACAACAATTATTACTATTATGCTAACAAATTCATTTATAATTATTGAATCAAGTTTTAGGTTTAGTACTATCAATAATGTACCAACAATAGCAGTTGAAATTAATACGATAAGTATACCGCCAAATTTTTCCAAGTTTATATTTTCATTTTTGAATAGCGGAACAAGATTACCAATAAAATTTCCAATCCAAGCAGTAGGATGATAACGATTTTTTGGATCTCCAAAAATAAGATCTAGCATTATGGCAAAACCAATAATAGCAATTGATTCCAAGATCATTTCAAAAGTTTCTCCACATTACGAATATTAAGACTTGACTTTACAACTTTAGAGATTTTGTTTATTTCCTTATCCAATTTTTTTAAATTTGAAGCATTCCAATTCAAATTTTTGAGAGAATTACCAATAGAATCTTCATCTGGAATTTCAAAATTAGTCATCGGGATTGTACCATATACGGGCAAGCCAGTTTTTTGTTGTAATTTTCTATAACCAGGTTTTAGAATTTCAAGGTCTCCCCGAAATTTGTTTATAATGAATCCTTGTACAAGTTCAACATATTTTTTTTCAATCAATTCCATAGTTCCTACAATACTTGCAAATGCACCACCTCTTTCAATATCAGTTACAAGTAATACTGGTGATTTTGTTTTTTTAGCGATTTTCATATTGGTGATATCATATTTCTGTAAATTAATTTCAGCTGGAGAACCAGCACCTTCAAGAAATATAATTTCGTGAGATTCTGAAAGTTGCTTAAATGAATCAATAGAAGCCTTAAGACCATCTTTTAACACAAAATTCTCATAATAATTACGAGCATGCATTTTTTTGAAGAATTTTCCATTAACAAATATGGAACTGCGATAATTTCCTAAAGGTTTTAGTAGAATTGGGTTTTGTAGTGGCGTTATCTTAGTTCGTGCTGCAACTGCTTGTATTGCTTGTGCCCGAGAAATTTCAAAGTTTTTTCCAACATATGAAAAATTTGACATGTTTTGTGCTTTGAATGGTGAAACAGTGTAACCCATATCAGAAAAAATTCTACAAAGAGCCGTAACTAGTATAGTTTTTCCAGCTCCAGACGAGGTTCCTTGAATCATTAATGATTTTACCATTTTATTTCTCCAAGTGCCTTCACTAGTAATTTATTCTGATTTCTATTTTTTATGGCTATTCGTATATAATTTTCATCAAGACCACAAAAAGTACTACAATCTCTAACAAGAATATTTTTTTTAAGTAATTTTTTTTGTAAAATTTTTGAATTTATTTTTGTTTTAATTAATATAAAATTAGTAGATGAATTAAAGCAAAATAACCATTCAATTTTAGATAAAGAATTCATTAAGAATAAATTCTCTTTTTTAATAATTTCACATGACTTTTCTAAAAAATTAGAGTAACATAATGCAGCACTGGCAGCAGTTTGTGCAATATAATTTACATTCCAAGGAATTTTTATTCTTTGTAGAATTTCAATTATTTTTTTATTCCCAAGACCATAGCCAATACGAAGTCCTGCTAAACCAAACGATTTTGTAAATGAACGTAGAATAAACAAATTATCATATGATTTTATAGATTTTACAAGTGTAGGATTAGAATTAGGTACGAGTTCAATAAAAGTTTCATCAACAAAGACCAAACTAAATTTTTTTTGAGCAGCTTTTATAATTTGTTCCATATTCTTTTTTGATAAAATTTCACCTGTAGGATTATTTGGATTACAGAAAAAGATTATTCCGTGTTTGGGAATTTTTTGTATAAATTTTGATAAATCACTATTAAGATTAAGAGATTTAAAAGAGATAATAGTCCCGCCGAAAAATTTTGCCGCTTTCTCATATTCAGAAAATGTTGGACATGGGATCAAAACTTTAGATTTTTTATTTACAAAGGTGCTACAAAAATTATAAATTATTTCAGTAGCTCCATTTCCAATTAGAATTTGTGACGTGTTCATTCCAGTAAACCATTTTAGATTTGAGCGTAATTTTGATGATTCGGAATCAGGATAAATATGAATTTGATTTAATTGTTTTTTTAGATATTTTTTGACGCCGGGATGACATCCTAATGGGTTAACATTTGAGCTAAAATCAATTATTTTCTCATTTGAATTCTTAATGGAAAAGATACCTCCATGAGCAGCAGGTGTATGAGAAATAGTATTTGGATTAGGGGTTATTTTCAATATTTCAAATAAAGTAATTCAGTATAGTATTCTTTTGGTTATTTGACTAAAGGAATATTAACAGAAAACTGTGAAATTGGATCTATGAAAAAAAGAGTTGCCATAATAGGAGTTACTGGATCAGTGGGTCAAGAATTTGTGCAGTCACTAAATGATCATCCATGGTTTGAAGTTACTCAAATTGCAGCATCTGAACGTTCAGCAGGGAAAATGTATCTTGATGCAATTAGAGATTCTAGTGGGATTATTGCATGGGATGTTGGTGGAGAAATTCCAGAATACATCAAAAGTATGAAAGTTCTAAAGGTAGAAGAGGTTAATGTTCAAGAATTAGATTTAATCTTCTCAGCAGTAGAATCTGAAGCTGCAAGAGATATAGAAACAAAATTTGCTAAAGATTTACCAGTTATTTCTACATCATCAGCATACAGATACGAAAAAGATGTACCGATTTTAATTCCAGGAATTAATGACGAACAAGCTGAATTATTAGAGATTCAAAAGAGAAATAGGAATTGGAAAGGTTGGGTTGCACCACTACCAAATTGTACCACCACAGGTTTAGCAATTACACTAAAACCACTAGTAGAGAAATATGGCGCAAAAAAAGTATTGATGACTTCAATGCAGGCAATTTCAGGAGGAGGAAAATCAGGTGTATCAGCAATGGGAATCACAGATAATATTTTACCATACATACCAAAAGAAGAAGGTAAAGTAAGAATAGAAACTAGAAAAATTCTTGGAAAATTAAAAGATGGAAAAATTGAAGATGCAGATATTAAAGTAAGTTGTACATGTACAAGAGTTCCAGTAATTGATGGACATACAGAATCCGTATTTGTTGAAACTGAAAAAGAAATTGATCCTAATTTAGCAAAAGATACTTACAATGAATATAACAAAGATATTTCAGTAGCAGGATTACCATCTGCACCTGAAAAATATTATGCATTTCATGAAGATCCAACAAGACCGCAACCTAGAATGGAAAGAGAAGTTGGTGATGGAATGACTACTTCAATTGGCAGAGTGGAAAAAGAAGAATTGTTTGATAATGGTTTAAAGTATATGTTATTTTCACATAATAAAAAAATGGGTTCTGCAAAAGGTGCAGTCTTGTTAGCAGAAATGCTATACAAAAAAGAGAAGATTTAGTCTGAAATTTTAGAAATTTTTCAATAATATCTTTATTAAAGGTATAAATTTCTAAAATGCCGGTGAAATTAAATGGCTAAAATAGATGATCTTGATCTAAAAATTCTTTCAGAGTTGAGTAATGATGCATCAATATCAGTTCCAAAGCTATCACAGAAAATTAGCACGAATTCATCCGTAGTATACAGTAGAATTAAACGTCTTTTGAAACAAAAATTGATTCAAAGATATACGATAGATGTCAATGACAAAGAATTAGGATATGCAGTAAAATCTGTTACAGGAATTAATATGGATTCAAAGAAACGTGATACAATAATTGACGAATTATTCAAGATTGACGGTGTCAGAGAAATTTCAGAAGTGACAGGCAGGTTTGACATCATGGTTACAATGTACGCAAAATCACTAAACGGTATGCATGTAGTAGTTTCTGAAAAGATTGGCAAAATTGAGGGAGTTTTGAGTTCTGAGAGCTTTATAGAGATGAAAAGAAGGACAAAAACAATGCCCTACATGCAAGAGTAAACGTGTGATATTTATTTTTCTGAAAATTAGAGTGATTAGATGCAAGAAACAACTACAAAAATCAAAATAAAGACATACTATGAATTAACAAAACCAAAAATTTGGTATCTCCTAGTTTTTACAGCATTTGGAACCGCAATTACTGCATCAAATATCTATAATATTGAAATTTCAATTGCAACTTGGGCCTTAATGCTTTTTGGAGTTGCTGCAGGTTCTGCAGCTGCAAACACTTTGACAAATTATCATGATAGAGATATTGACGAAATTATGGAGAGAACAAAAGAGAGACCAATTCCAAGTAAGAGAATTTTCCCTGCTGAAAAAGCAAGAGACTTTGGATTAGTATTAGCAGCAATTTCTATTGCATGTGCATTTGGAATTGCATTTACTACATCATTTTGGAATGGAATGTGGTGTGGTATTTTTATGGTATTTGGTTTGGCAGATAATATTGTAATTTACAGTCACGCATTGAAAAGAAAGAGTCAACTTAACATCATACTAGGAGGATTTTCAGGTGGGGCACCAGCAATGATTGGATATGCTGCGGTTACACTAACTGGATTATGGGACTTTGGACTAATCATGGCAGGATTGGTATTCATTTGGATTCCAATGCACATTTGGGCCTTGACATTACACTTTAGAGAAGATTATCAAAAAGTAAAGGTTCCAATGTTAACTGCAGTATTATCTGAAAAGACATCAGCTAGAGTAATTGCTGCAACCACAGTTATGATGGTGGTGTTTAGTGTGGTACCGTTCTTTTTGACAACTGATACAGGCGAACCAGTAATGAGTGAAGTTTACCTATACACTGCAATAGCATCAGGTGTATTGATGGTTGTACTTAGTGCGTGGGTTGTATCAAAACCAACTGAAAAAGCTTCATGGGTTTTATTCAAATTTTCTAGCCCATATCTAGCTGTGCTATTTATAGCATTAATGGTAGATTCTGCACTTTAATATAAAAAAGCGTATAACTTTTTAATACCAAATTTTGTTGTTCTACCATGATCATAGAATTAGTTTGTAAAGACTATGGCCATGACTGTGACTTTGTTGCAGAAGGCGAAAATGTTGATGATGTTATGAAAGAGTTTGGCAAGCATTCAGATGAAGAACATGGATTATGGTATTCAGATGAATCATTAAAACAAATTGTTCAAAACAAGTATAATATAAAATAATTAAGGTTTTAAGATAATTTTTCCAACTAGTCCTTTTCCGTTAAGCATTTTTTTATGTGCATTTACTGCATTCTCAAATGTAAAGACAGAATCAATAATTGCTTTTATCTTTCCTTGACCCATCCAGTGAAAACCTTCTTCCAGTTCAGCACGAGTTCCTTGTGTAGAGCCTAGAATATTAATTCCTTTGAAAAAAATATGACGTAAATCAGTAGGTGCATTATATCCAGTTGTAGCTCCTGTTGTTACAATAGTTGCACCATATTTCAATAAAGTTAGCTCTTTGTTCCAATGTGAACCACCAATATGCTCAAAAATTACATCTATTCCAGGTAAACCGCCCTTCTTTTTTGTTATTTCTTTGGTAATTGCTCTGACCTCTTTATGCCAATCTTCTTTTCTATGATCAATAGCATAATCAGCACCAAGTTCTTTTAATTGCTCTAATTTTTCGGGACTTGCAGTTGCAATAACTGTACAACCATACAGTTTTGCAATCTGAATACCAAATATTCCAACACCAGAACTACCACCCATTACAAGAACAGTTTGTCCAGGTCTGATTTTTGCTCTTCCAACTAGCATATGCCAGGATGTAAGAAGAGTCATGGAAGCTGCAGCTGCTTCATCAAAACTAACATTATCAGGAATTTTTATGATATTAATTTCTGGTAAATGTGCAATTTCACAATATCCTCCCCAAAGAGGACCTGTTTCAAATCCCCAAATCTTTCTTTTACGACAATTGTATTCTTTTCCATCAGTACACGCAGAACAAACGCGACATGACATGTTACCATGTGAAACAACTCTATCGCCAACTTTGATATTTTTTACATTTTCACCAACAGCAATAACTTCACCAGCTGCATCAGTTCCAGAAATATGTGGTAGTGGGACAGCCAAAGGTTTGCCTCTCATTCCCCAAATATCATCATAGTTTAATGCAGCAGCTTTTACACGGAATAATACTTCATTTTGTTTTACATTTGGTTCAGGAATATCTTTTAATTTTAGAATTGATGCAAAATCATCATCTTCTGCATATTTTTCATAAACTAGCGCTTTCATTTTTTATTAATAATCATCTAAAGATATTTTATTAAGTTTTGGAATTTTTGCAATTTCAAATCCTTCTTTTCTTTTATTCAAAGGTCTTGTTGCATCAATTCCGAGTTTAGCTGTTTTAAGATTTTTTTGATCACTAGAAGGATCTAAACTAGAACCTCTGACATTTTTTATTAGTACTATGTCTTTATCGGCTTGAAATCTAGTAGCCATTGCATATTCAACTTGATCAGAACTAGAAGGATCAATATCATCATCTACAATTGTAACCATTTTCAAAGAACGGTGAGATGCAAAAATTTCGTTAATTATTTTTTTTACATCAGTAGAAGATGTTTTTGATATCTGGGCTACAGCATGAAGCCAATGTGAACCACCATTAGATAGTACCACCTGTTTAGTTTTAGGGAATTTTTTCTTTATTATTCCATTGAGTTTTGATTCAATTGGCATCCCCATTAGCAAGTGATGTTCACCAAATCCAGATAAAATATCATGGAAAATAGGATTATTTCGACAATACATTTTTTCTAATTCAAAGAGTGGTTGATCCCTTGGATGATCATAAGTGCGCAACATTTCAACCATCCATTCTTTGTCAGTTTTATCTTGCAGTATTTTTCCTTCCATGACAATTTCGGTGCCTGATGGGACATACATTCCAGAATAGGGACATTTTGACAACGTTAGTTTTCCTCCTAATAATGAATTTGCTATATGGAGTTCATCTTTTCCCCAATCTGCCTGGTAAGCACCAGCAATTGATATTGCAGGATGAACGCCTACAGTTATTGCCACTTTGAGATCTTCACCATGTTCCTTTGCATTAATGAAATTTCTATGAGAATGACGTCCCTCAACCATTCTGATTGAAAAATGTGTTTTATCAACTGGCATTAATCTATGAAACGCAGAATTTTGTGTTTTGAATTCATGATTTTGAGAGTAAACTATAGCAGACGTGATGAATGGTCCTGACTCTTTTTCAAAGTGGGTAACAATAGGAAGTTTTGAAAGATCATTTGAAGAGTTTTCAAAGAAATTTCCTTTATTCACAATTTTTGTTTTTTTTGCATTTTTAATTGAAGAGAAAATTGATTCATGTATTTCATTTTCTTTTGAATTTACTGCTAACGCAAATCTCTTTCTTGTACCAACTAAATTACTAACTAATTTGAAATTATTTTGTTTTATATTCTCAAAAAGTAAAGCAGAGTTTCCATCAGCCTTTGCAGTAATCCCTGCAATTTCAAATTTTGTCGAAACCTTTTTTTTAATGATTTTAATTTCTTTAGATTTTTTTAATTTTGATATGTATTCACGTAAGTCTCCAGTCATTGTGTTATTTCTCCCATGATTTCATGCATTAATTGTTTTGTGGTTTCATTATCCAAAGGTTTTTCAAAATTTCCAGTGACAAGACAAATTCCTCTGACAAACGATGAAATTTTTTCAGATAGTAATTTCAGAAAAAGTTCTTCAGATTTTGTTGGAATAATGACAGAAGTAGAAGGGACAGGTCCAGAACTAATAGAAATTAGCATTGAACCAATTTTTGGAGAATTCTCAGAAATAGAAATTATCATTCCATTTTCGAAGTTTAGCATATTCACTAGAAAAGTACGATACTTGTATACAATTGTCTTTGTATTACAACCAATTTCCACAACAAGACTTTTTTAATTATGCCTTTATTGCTATCGGTTCAGACTTTGCTTCAAATGCTTCTTTGACTAGATCTTTTGCCATTTTGATGGTCATGCGTTCTTCAGATTTTCTGAGTTCTTGAACGGCCTTTGTCTTTGTCCATCCTTCAGAGACAGCAGTTTCTAATGTTGTTTTAACAAAATTAGATGATGATGCTGCAACTTCAACAGGAGTTTCAACTGGTGCATCCTTTACATCGAATGCTTCTTTGGTTAATTCTCTTGCCCTTTTGATGGTCATGTGTTCTTCAGATTTTCTGAGTTCTTGAACGGTCTTTGTCTTTGTCCATCCTTCAGAGACAGCAGTTTCTAATGTTGTTTTAACAAAATTAGATGATGATGCTGCAACTGTAGCCACTTGTGTTACCTCAATAGTTTGAGATTTGGCAGATGCTGCGTCAGCTTCAACTCTTGCTCTGAGTTTAGCCTTGTACTTCAAATTACGTGGTTTAGTTCTTAATCGGTAACCACAACATGGGCACCAAAGTCCTTCCCAATTAATGAAGATTTCACAGATTTGACATCGTCTTTGACCAGATGCATAACGTCCAGTTCCTACTGGTTTTTGTGCTTTGTATCTAGAACAGATTCCTTTACATGTCATTTTGTTTGCATATAGTATAGAATTTACAACTATATAAAACGGATCGCGTGATTTTTTACAAAAAAACTCATTTTTCTTGTAAAATCTTTATTGATTTATATTTAAAAACTAATCAATTTCAAAAAAAATGAAATTATCTATAAATATCTTTGTGTTTTCGATGTTTGTACTAACCAGTAATTGAAAGTGGTAAGACAAATTTTGAAATTCCACTTCGTTGTGAAATGAATTGTGCAGATAACATATCTCGTTTTCCACGTTGATTATGATTTTTAATTTTAAGTGTAGTACTAGATTCATCAACGAATTCAATTTCAAACTTTGAACAAAATTGTAGATTTAACATTTGAAGAATTTTGTTAGCTGTTTTCATATCACCGTTGCCTATTTTCACAATTTTCCTAGATGCAGGTAATTCTGCTAAAATGGAAATTAAGTACTGAATTAATTTATCAAGTGAAACAAAAAATGCCCTAGCAATTTCATTTTCCAAATATGTTACAGAAACACCAATTCTCTGACCAGGATCAATTCCTAGAACCAATTTGCTAGAATTTGTTGAGGAATTGAGCATTTTTGTTATAATTCCCTTTACAACAATTGGATCTTTGTTAATAATTTCATCAAATAACATTGGTACTGAGATTTGTTTTGGAGCCTCTTTTTCAGTAGTGACTACTAAATCACCGTCAAAATTATCAATTTCACTAGGTAATATTGAATCAAATGGTATAGATAATTCCTTGAAAATTTTGGATAGTTTGAAATAGGGTTTTCCATACTCTGTGGCGATTCCAATTTTTGCATTTTCTATACGAGTAATACTTTGAGTATTACTTGAACAAATTTAGTACTTTTGGGCGTAAATTTGCTACACAAATTGTCAAAAATGTCTATAAAAAGTTAGGATTTTAGAATTGTAGATACTGCATCATCTACTGCAGAATCAAAGTTAGAATCAATTTTTTCCTGAATTTCGATAACTTTTGATTCTCCATTTTGAGTGATTTTTTGAGATTCAGATTCTGCTTTAGATTTAGAGTTAGAAACGAGAGATTCTGCCTCAGAGTTAGCCATTTTTCGTGTTTTCTCAAGAAGGGAATCAATCTCTCTTTGAGCAGTGGAATTTAGTGATTTTTTCATATCAGCCAAACTAAGATTTACAGAGTCAATTTCAGATTCCAATTCTGACAAGGAATTGATAATTCCATCGACTTTGTTAGTTTGGCTCATTTTGATTTTTTCCTCTTACTCCAATATTAAAATCTTCAATTCGTGGTAAGTAGTAGGATCGCTCTGGCCAAATCGCCTTCGGATTCTGCTAATGCATTTTTGGCTGCTTCTTCATCAACATTTGCCTGTTGACATACAAGTGAGATATCATCATCGCTGAAAATTTGTACCTCTAACTCTTTTTCCTCTATATTTTCAGCTATTACTTGAAATATTGAATTATCTTTAGATTTCATTTCAGTAACTGAAGGTTTGCTAATTATGATCTCTTTTTTGTCAGTCTTGATGATTACTTCTTGAACATTTTGAACCTCTTCCATATCAAGACCCATTTTATCCATCATTCTTCGCATCTCTCGATTGCCGCCACGTCCACCCATCATATTTTATCACCATCATTCTGAGATTTTAAACTATCCCGAACTCTAATTGCCATACCTCTAGATTGAGTCTTTATCATATTTGAAGATAGAATAGATTTCCCAACAGCGATTATCTGTTTTTTGAAGAATATGGGCACGTCTGAGCCAATTTCTATCTTAGATCCACATCGTTTCACGTGTTGACAGAAAACTGATTTTCCCTGTTCAACAAATGGTTTTGAATCAGCATCAACTTCAATACAATAATCATTTACAAACTTCTTATTTTTTGAAAAACGTTCGGCACAGTAAATGGACATTGCAATTCCACCATCTGTACGAGGAGTAAAAAATAACAAACCGTTATGGTAAACGGCTCTAATTCTGCCGGTCTTTTTTGACATTTTGAAATCTATATCCTTTGGAATATTCTTTGAGACTCCATTTCCAAATAATGCATCAACTGAATGAGATATTTTTTCAAATCTGTCCATAGAATTTGAGAATTATTTCGTAAATATTAGTCTAAAAGAAAAAATGCAAATAAAACTTTCATTTTGTGAGGAAAAAATCGTCTAAAATGAGAGTAAATTTTCATTAAAACACATAGATCATAAAAAAAGACATGTTTTTGACAAAAAACCATATATTTATTAATTCTATATAGTAATGCGGATTATGGGAAACAAGGGTCAAATTAGAAAAATCCAGTTTACAGGAAAATCATCTTACATTGTATCATTACCAAAAGATTGGATTAAAGAACAAGGTATAAAACAAGGAGACCAAGTTACAGTTGAAAGAAATGGAAGTACTGTTTTAGAAGTAAAGCCAATCAATTTTGGAAAATCCTCAGGAGATGAATCTTCTAATCTTATAATTTCACCTGAAGATGAAAAATCATCTATAGTTAGAAAACTCATAGCGCTATACTTTTTGAATTCAAAAACAATCAATGTAAAACCAAAAACAGGGACACGAATTTCTCCAACTCATAGAATTGCAATCAGAAATGCTGTCAAAAAGGTCCTAATGGGTTCTGAAATTACAGCAGACTCTACAGATGGAATAACTGTTCAAGTATTGATCAATTTAGTGGAATTATCAGTTGATGGGGCTTTCAAAAGAATGTTATCTATGGCAAAATCTATGCAGACAGATGCTTTACTATCTCTAAAAGAAGGTAATGATGAATTAGCACAAGAAGTCATCAACTCAGATGATGATGTTGATAGATTTGGTTTCTATATAATTAGACAGTTAACAATTGCAATTGAAAATCAACATATGCTTGAAGAGATGGGATTCAAAAATTCAAGAGACTGCTTAGGATATCGTGTAATTGTGAAAAACATAGAAAGAATTGGAGATCATGCAGTAACCTTAGCCCAAGATGCCATAGATATCAAAAAACCAATCAAAGGTAAAATTATGACCAGCATTGAAAAAATGAATGAATTTGCTCTAACAGTTGTGGATAATGCATGTTTGGCTTTATTCAAAAATGATTATTTAGAGGCTGAAAATGCAATCAGCGAATCAAGTAATATCAAAAAATATGAAGATGATGTTCTAAAAGCCCTAGAGCAATCAAAAAATTCTGAAGAGGTTTTTAGAGTTAGAAGAATTGCAGAAAATATACGAAGAATCTCAGAATATGCAAGCGATATTGGAGAAATTGTTCTAAACATGAATATTGAGAAAGTTATCAAGAAAAACTAGAGAAAATTTTGAAATCATGCATTTTAATCACATATGTGAATGAAAATATCAGTTCTGAGGCAAAATCACTGTGTGAGGCAGCCCAATACAACATACTTTACACGATAAAAGTTGAAAATTTACAAAAAAGACAATACGGGATTAGCGAATCAAAAATTGATGAATTAGAAGAGAAAATTGAGAAATTAAAACCAGATGTTATAGTATTTGATGAACTTTTGAAACCAAATCAAAATTACAGACTTGCTGCAAAATTAAAATTAGAAATTGTAGATAGAGAATCCTTAATTCTAGAAATTTTTGAAAATAGAGCCAGTAGTGCTGAATCAAAGTTGCAAGTAAAATTAGCACAATTACGATATGAAAGAGCTAGAGCTAAAGAACGAGTCAGATTGGCAAAAGGTGGGGAACAACCCGGTTTCATGGGAATTGGAAAATATGATATTGATGCATATTATGATGACATTAAAAATAGAGGTAAAATAATTAAAGGAAAATTAGAAAAAGCGGGAAAACAAAGAGCACTACACAGGCAAGGAAGAGACAGATTAGGGTTTAAAACAATTTCATTGGCAGGTTATACATCTTCAGGAAAAACTACTCTATTCAATAGTGTAACTGGAGAAACAAAAGAGAGAAGTGCATCGTTGTTTACGACACTAACAACTACAACACGAAGATTAAAGATTGGACGAGAAATTTCATTGATTACAGATACGGTTGGTTTTATCAGTAAATTGCCTGCATACATGATTGATGCATTCAGATCTACATTAGAAGAATTACTTTTTACAGACATAATTTTGTTATTAATAGATTCATTAGATGATGATGAATTGATGAAAAAGAAATTTTCTACATGCTATAAAACACTAGTTGAATTAGGAGTAGAAAGAAAAAATATGATTTTTCTATTTAACAAATCAGAATCAATGAATGATAAAAAAATATTGCATATAATGAATAATTTAAAAATTGATGAAGTTGAGAACTGTTTGGACATATCAGCACTTACTGGAAAAAATCTTGTAGAACTAAAACAACTATTACAAGAAAGACTTTATGGGAAAAATTAATAAAATGAAAATCGAAGTTTTAAGAATTGGACAGAGAGTTATACGAGACGACAGAGTTACAACTCACGTTGCATTAGTGGCTAGGGCATTTGGAGCATCAAAAATTTACATGAATGAAGTTGATCCTGAGATTGAAAATACCATCAAGAGAATGAACAAAACTTGGGGAGGAAAGTTCGAGATAGAGTTTTTTGAGGATTGGAAAAAGGTTCTAAACTCAAAAATTCATGAATACAAAATTGTCCATTTAACAATGTATGGTGAGAAAATTGATGATATTGCAAAAGATATTAGAAAAAATCAAAATATTTTGATAGTCGTGGGAGCTGAAAAAGTGCCTAGAAGTTTATATGAAAAATCTGATTATAACATCTCGGTTTCAAATCAACCCCATTCAGAGATTAGTGCATTGGCAATTGTCTTGGATCGACTACATAAAGGAAATCAATTTGATATGAAATTTGAGAACTCTACAAGAAAAATCATTCCTACTAAAAAAGGAAAAAGAGTGATTTAAGGTAAAAATAGAGGACAAAATGTGATAAAATATGGTTGACAAGTATGAAGACCCTTTTGTAAAAATTGCTGCAATGATTGGAGGAGATGAATATCTCAAAGTTGCACGTTCCTTGCTAAAAACAGAAGATGCAACAGATGAAGAAATTGCAAGTTCAACAGGTCTTAGAATTAACATGGTAAGACGGGTTTTGTATGATTTATTTGGAAAAGGTTTGATTACGGGTGTTCGTGTAAAAGACGAAAGAAAAGGTTGGTTTGTTTACAGATGGCGTTCAAGAAGAGATGAAGTTGAAAATTTCATAGAGAACCAAAAAAAGAAAATCCTGAACAGATTACAACAAAGATTAGATTATGAAAACTCTTCAGACTTTTACCATTGTGGTAATCAAGATTGTTCTAGATCAACATTTGAAAATGCACTAGATCAATTTTTTAAGTGTCCATCATGTGGGCAGGTTCTGAAACGTGGTGATTCGGATATAAGAAAGCATGAAAAGATGAGAAAGAATTTTTCAAAGAAAATTGATAACATAAAAGGCGATTTACGAGTTCAAACTTCATAATTTAGAATAACTTCATTAGAAATTTTTTGAACATTTTTTAATTTAAAAGATAGTAAATTTTTGGTTGATTTTAAAATTCCTTCAAATAGATTAACAGAATTTGTTGAACCTAAAACAAAAGGCGTTACTGTAATAATTATTTCATTTATTAGATTATTTTTTAAAAATGAAAGATTTAGTGTTCCACCTCCCTCTAGCAGTATTTTCTTAATTCCTTTTTTATATAAAATTGGTACAAGTTTTCTTATATCAACTTGATTTTTTCCACATACAATTACATCTAGAGGTAAATTTTGTAGACGATTGAGATTTCTTTTTGAAACGAGTTGGGATGTTACAATTATTGTTGGGACATTTTTGGATGTTTTAATTATTTTTGAAGTATTTTTTATTGTGCCACGAGAATCAAGAATTATTCGTATTGGATTTTTACCCTTAACATATCTAACTGTTAAAAGTGGATCATCTTGTCCAATTGTATTTTTCCCCACCAGTATAGCATCAAATTTTGAACGAAGTTTATGAACTCTAGTTTTATCAGATTTAGAAGAAAGAACGATTTTTTGATTTCTTTGGCCAATTTTTCCATCAAGTGTCACTGCTGCACTCAATAAAATAAGAGGCTTACAATTTACCATTTACTATTTTTCCTCCAATCATTACAGCTTTAATTGAATTTTCAGAAGCACGATGTACAATTGATGCATAAACATTATTCATTGGTTCCAAATCAAGTGATTTTTTATTAATAAAAATACAATCTGCAAGATAATTTTTTTTGATAGAACCAATCTTTTGGTTAAGCATTTTTCCACCATTAACAGTAGCCATTTTTAGAATTAATTTTGGATCAAATCTATTTTGAGAAATACCCATTGTTACTTTCCACAAATAATCCATCTCTCTGAAAATATCAGGTGAATTAATCATTACATTATCAGTTCCGATTGTAACATTACAACCAAATTTTTGCATTATTGAAATATCAGGAATTCCTTCGGCTAAAGATGAATTTGCACGTGGGCAAACAACAATACCACGCGTATTTTTTGCTGCCAATTTTAGATCATTTTTTGTTGCAAAAGTCATATGAATTAGAAATGATGGTTTTAGTAGCATAGCTCTTTGAATTTCTGATTTTGCGGATAATTTCTTTGAAACAGTTACGCTATCAATTGTCTCAGCTGCATGAATTGCACGAATTTTTTTTGTTTTTGCATATGATTGAAGATTAGAATTACTATTTTCATTTGTTCCACTAATTCCAATTCCATCACAATTTTTCAATAATTGTATTAATTGTTTGGAAACTTGTTTAGGTAATGGCGTGTTTTTTCTAATTTCTTTTTTAGTATTATAATGATCAATTCTACCTAGAATTATGCAACGAATTGGTAGATTATCTAACGAAGACTTGAGTAATAGTATTCCATTCAAACCTCCTTCTCTAAAATCTACAAAAGTTGTTATTCCTTTTTTGATCATTGATTTTGCTGAATTTTTTATATATTTTGATAAAGATATTTTAGGAGTTTCTTTGAGAAGTTTTTGTTTAAGACCAATCATTGGATGAATTTTTGAGTTAACATCAGCGTCAATTGTTAGATCTTTTCCAATTGAATCAGCTATATGTGTATGTGAATTGATAAATCCAGGAATTAATAGTAAATTTGAACAATCAATAGATTTTTCTTTTGATGAGATAATTTTAGATATTTTTTTAAATTTTCTATTTTTAATTTGTACATTAGTTGATTCTATAAATTCTAATTCATCTCCATAAAGTATGCTGATATTTTTTAGAATCAATTTAATTCATAGATATCAGGTTTTTCTTTTCCTGAATCTCTAATTTCTCTGATTGTATCAAGAGATTTTGTTGCAAGTTTTACAGCGTCTCTAGATGTTTGTGCAGTGCCAATTCCACAATTCAGTACAACTTGGAATTCATCTTTACCTATTTTGATAAATTCTTTTGCAAAGTTTTTAAATTCAGAATTTGTTACTACCATGAAATTATCTCCACCCATGAAAAAAGTGAGTGAATTTTTTGAAAGAAAGTATTCAGACATTCTTGAATATATTTTGAACATTAGAGATGATGTATCATATGGAGACATTTTTTTTCGTTTAGATGTTAAATCGTCTATATCTAGATGCATTATTGTAACAGAGTGTTCTGAATGACCATTTAATGTTCCAAAAATAGAGTATTTTTCATTAAGAAGTTTTTGTGATTTTTTTGCTTCATATGCGTCTAGATTTGCATCATACGGACTTTCACCATAACCAATTGACATGGAGATATTTACATTAAATGAAGATGCTAGTTCTTTTTGTATTGCAACGTGTTCATCAATTGAAAGACCATTTGTGACTGAGAAATATTCATCAGAACGATTAAGAAAAACAAGACAGTTTTTCTTTGAGAATAATTCTTGCAATTTATTGTATAATTGTGATTGTAGCATTTGTAATTCATGTTCACGGTCACTTCCCAATGTGAGAGTCCATGGACCATATCCTATAATTTTCATTATTGTTAGTTGAATCATTTTTCTATTTCCTTAATTTCATTATGAAGTTTGAAAACTGCATTTACTGCATTTTCAGATACAGGTCTAATTCTTGCATATGCTTGCCGTACAGCCATATCTGGACCTGAAATTCCAAGTGATACAGGTTTTTGATGTTTTATGGATAATTTGGCTATATTTCTTGCAGTTGAATGAGCTATTACTTCATCATGTTTTGTTTGTCCTTTGATGACTGCACCCAAAGTTACTACAGCATCAACATCATCTTTTTGTAATAATTTGTCAATTATTAATGGCATATCAAAGATTCCAGGTACATGACTTGTGTGTACAATATCAAGATCTAATTTCTTTGCAGTTTCTAATGCAACATCATACATTCGTGATGTGATTTTTTGATTAAATTCTGCTACCACTATTGCAATTTTCAAAACTAATTCACCTTAGAGAATTCAAGTAATTCCTTACCATCAATGAAAGGAATTGCATTTTCTTTTGC
>Ga0315316_10001011_pt1 | contig 19305 bp, 10 predicted proteins | sample M160m3416metaG_FD_203702 | JGI IMG/M metagenome (GOLD analysis project Ga0315316, IMG submission 203702) | Ammonia-oxidizing marine archaeal communities from Monterey Bay, California, United States - M1 60m 3416 | ecosystem: Environmental > Aquatic > Marine > Intertidal zone | place: USA... | reverse complement strand
TACGCCGCTTATATCACTAGAAGTGAAATTTGGCACACCGACAGCCATCCGGTTACCGCGACTATTCAACGCTAGACTCGTGCCGAAGGCTTCACTTTCGCCCGTGCCTGTTAAACTATATGAAATGTCCACAGGAGCACGCCAATTACCGCTGTCTAAGACTGAACGTGCATTGTCGTCATTGCGTTCCCATAAAATACCATTGGCGCTATGAACAATCGCATTTTCTCCTACTCCACCAGCGAACCAAAGACTTCCGTCATAGGCAATCGTATTACAACTGCCATCAGTAAAGGTCCGTTTTGTTGTAGCGCTTTCATCTTGTGACCAGGTAATCCCATCATAGCTATAAGCGAATAATTTATCGTCGCCGCCGCTAATGCCGCCACCACCCGTCACTGAAAAACTATCTGTAATCATTTGAAAACCTACATTATTCCCCGAAACCAGTTCACCGGTGGATTTATTATACGCTAGCGGTTCATAAGAATTATAGTCGGTGTCCACATTTCGAATTGGTTTAATATAACAAGCACTTGCATCACCAACAGAATTTAAAGACGCATCGGTCGCATTTAAAATAATGGTATTAGCAGCTTGAACGTCAGTGCCAGCTTGGTAACCAATGGCAATTGCGTTTTGGCCTTGTCCGGTCATACCGGCTTGGTAACCGAGCGCTACGGAATTCAAACTCTGACCGGTCATACCGGCTTGGTAACCAATCGCAATGGCATTTGCACTCTGGTCGTGTAAACCGGCTTGGTAACCGAGCGCAATGGAATTCAAACTCTGCCCGGTCATACCGGCTTGGTAACCAATCGCAATGGCATTCGAACTTTGGTCATATAAACCAGCTTGGTAACCGAGTGCTACAGCGTTTGCTCCTTGACCTGTCATACCGGCTTGGTATCCGAGCGCTATAGAGTTTTCTCCTTGGCCGGTCATACCGGCTTGGTAACCAATAGCAATAGCATTTGCACTCTGGTCGTGTAAACCGGCTTGGTAACCGAGCGCAATTGCGTTTTGACCTTGACCTGTCATACCGGCTTGATAACCAATCGCAATGGCATTCGAACTTTGGTCATATAAACCAGCTTGGTAACCGAGCGCTATAGAGTTTTCTCCTTGACCAGTCATACCGGCCTGATAACCAATAGCAATAGCGTTTGCTCCTTGGCCGGTCATACCGGCTTGGTAACCAATAGCAATAGCATTTGCACTCTGGTCGTGTAAACCGGCTTGGTAACCGAGCGCTATAGAGTTTTCTCCTTGACCAGTCATACCTGCCTGATAACCAATCGCAATGGCATTCGAACTTTGGTCATATAAACCAGCTTGGTAACCGAGTGCTACAGCGTTTGCTCCTTGACCAGTCATACCGGCTTGGTAACCGAGCGCTATAGAGTTTTCTCCTTGACCAGTCATACCTGCCTGATAACCAATAGCAATCGTGTTAGAACTTTGGTCATATAAACCAGCTTGGTAACCGAGTGCTACAGCGTTTGCTCCTTGTCCAGTCATACCGGCTTGATAACCAATAGCAATAGCATTTGCACTCTGACCGGTCATACCGGCTTGATAACCAATCGCAATCGCGTTTTCTCCTTGTCCGCTCATACCGGCTTGGTAACCAATCGCAATAGCATTTGCACTCTGGTCGTGTAAACCGGCTTGGTAACCAATCGCAATGGCATTCGAACTTTGGTCATATAAACCAGCTTGGTAACCGAGTGCTACAGCGTTTGCTCCTTGACCTGTCATACCGGCTTGGTATCCGAGTGCAATGGAATTTTCTCCTTGTCCAGTCATACCAGCTTGGTAACCAATAGCAATGGCATTTGCACTCTGGTCGTGTAAACCGGCTTGGTAACCGAGCGCTACAGCGTTTGTTCCTTGTCCAGTCATACCGGCTTGGTAACCAATAGCAATGGCATTTTCTCCTTGTCCAGTCATACCGGCTTGGTAACCAATAGCAATGGCATTTGCACTCTGGTCGTGTAAACCGGCTTGGTAACCTATAGCAATGGCATTTTCTCCTTGTCCAGTCATACCGGCTTGGTAACCAATAGCAATGGCATTTGCACTCTGGTCGTGTAAACCGGCTTGGTAACCAAGCGCTACAGCGTTTGTTCCTTGGCCGGTCATACCGGCTTGATAACCAATCGCAATGGCATTCGAACTTTGGTCATATAAACCGGCTTGGTAACCGAGCGCTACAGCGTTTGTTCCTTGTCCGGTCATACCGGCCTGATAACCAATAGCAATGGCATTCAAACTCTGTACACTATAACCCGCTTGATAACCGATAGCAATTCCATTGTTACTTTGTCCAGTATAACCTGCTTGATAACCAATGGCAACATTACTATTATCAAAAATAAGTCGGGTTGTTTGGATTTGACCCGTAACACCTAAAATATTCATTGACATATCTGAATCATAATGAAAATGTATAGTTTCATCAGAAGTAATTCCACCATTTGAACCAGCTAATAAGACATTTCCTTGGTTTCCGATTAGATTAGATGGAGGGGTTGAACCATCAGGGGATTTCATTATATACGCTAATGCGTGATAATCAGTCATATATGTTAAATATACATTTAAAAAAAGACTTTAAAAACATATTTTAAATATAAAAAATCATATTAATATTATTGTTATTATTAATGTTATTATTAATGTTATTATTAATGTTATTATTAATGTTAATATGATTTATTGACCAGTCATGCCCGTTGCGCCCGTCACGCCCGCTGGCATATCCGTCGGTTTCACCGGCCAATCAATTCCAATTAAATTATCATCGTCGTCCGTGACAGGCGTCGGATAAGTCGTTGTAATATCGCGTAAAGCAACTCGGTAATCTAACCACGCTTGTCTTGCTGCTTCAGTCGGATGCGGAAAATCCGGTAAAGCATAAACATCGCTAGCAACTAATCGCGTATAACGTTCATTGCGTAAAATAACTAAATCATGCGCTAAAGTAAAATCGGCATACTTGTCTTGGATGGTTTCTTCCGGCACTAAATTGGCGGCCGTATGGTCTTTCAAGCGTTGCCGAAATGCCGCATCCATCACGCACGGAATCGGTTCGCCAATATCTTGCATTAGAATAGAAGCATACGTTTTATCTGAGGTAATCGGAATGCCGGGATGGACGTCTGCTAAAATCTCTTGTAAAACCGAATTTTTATATGTTGTCTCTCCTGACATTTGTTGGTTATTAATATACTATGATAGGATAGTTTATTAATAAAAATGAAGCGTATAAATTTTTTTATGAAAAATGAAAATGAAGTATACATAAAAAGTAGACCAATCACATTTATATAGTTTAAACTTCCTCTCTCTCCATACCCAATTATCAAAAACAAAAATATACAGATTAAAAGTATCAACGAAATTCTTTAATATTAACAGTTGGATCAATACTAGTAATTTTATATATAGATAAAGAAGGAACTAATGTAGTTACAGCGGTTATACTATCCCCAACATTTATAACGTTGTTATGTACCTGAACATTATCGATAAATATATACAGAGCGGATTTATTATGTGGATCATATGTTTGTACATAAACACCGATTGTTTTGGATGTATTATTAATATAGTTTACATCTACTACATTACTCGTATTATACCACCTCTGCCCTATCCCAAATTGTTGTGTTTCCAACGTAGTCGCCCGACCTTCCAACGTAGTCGCTCGACTTTCCAACGTAGTCGCTCGACTTTCCAAATTTATTGTATTACCTTCTTTCGCCGTCGCCAACGCCAACGCTTGACTCGTGCCGCTAAACAGCGTATCGCCATTATTACTCGCTATCCAAGACATTCCATTCAGACTATACACTTGCGTTTGGCCGCCACCCACACTCGCACCTTCCACACTCGCCATCCAATACTTCCCATTCCACGACACGGCATTACACGTGCTCGCCGCCCCTAATAAGGCCAACCCATTCATGCTCTTATACCATTTTTTGCCGTTATAACTATAGGCTAAGGGTCCACCTGTGCCGCTGCTCTTACCGCCTGCTACCCACCGCGACCCATTCCATGCTACTGCTTTACACTCACTAGTAAAAATATCGCCACCATTATCACTCGGATACCACGTTAATCCATCCGTGCTCCAGGCGAAAGGATTGGTGACATCCGTTCCACCTAATCCTGCCACAATCATTTCATCTGCGCCTTTAACCGCTAAAGCATTACAATAAATATCGCTTGTTTCCGAAGAACGCGCGGCTTCATATAAATATCCGCGGCCGTAATTTGTATTATAATACATGTCAGAACCAATTAAAGCTTTATGACCGAGACCCGTTAAATTGGCCGATTTACCAAAATTATCATTTTCACTAACACCAGCAAAACTAACATCATAATCAGTCGTAGTAGCCGGCCAATCATCTGCTACATAATCATAAGAATACAAATAAGCACCACCTTTCCTGATATCACTATAAACATACGATTCACTAATTAAAACACGATCACCTGAAGTATCTATTGAAACTTTCCAACCAAACATACTATTAGTAGATACTCCATTGTATTCTCGTTCTAGACTCCAAACACCAGTTGTATTATTACGATGGTAAATATAAGCAACTCCTGTATCGTTATTTTTGTTACGACCACTAATAATAAGACGATTACCTATCCCATTACATGATAAACCAAATCCAAACGTCTCTGATATTGGTTTACTTATAGATGTTGTATAATTTGAATTCCAAGCACCATTCACATAATCATAAATATAAATTGTTGAACCACTTGGATCTCCAACAGCAACACGATCACCAACACTATTTATCGCACTCGCCCACCCAAATTTTAAAGTATCGATTAATGACGAACCTTCCGAATACGTTTTCATTAACCGCCAATCATTATCAATAAGATGATAAATATAAGCATGACCAATTCCCGATGAGTAATAATTAGTTGCTCCTACTACAAATCGGTCACCAACTGCATTTATAGAACAACCACCCCCTAAATAGTAATTAGCAGCATCACCATCAATACGTTTCACCGCATTCCATATTCCATTATAATAATCAAAAATAAAAAGAGATCCACTATCTGTGCCATTATAATCATTTGTAGATGCACCAGCAATAACCCGCGTTCCAGCATGATTGATTGAAATACCATTATGGCCACCTAAATATCCCAGTGCAGAACCTTCATTAGAGTTATCATATTGCGTATTTAATTTCCATCCATACCCATCATCATTATGAAAGAAAAATAAAGAACCTTTCCCACTATCATGACGAATAGCACCGATAACACATCGCGTTCCATCATAATTAATGGTAGATTCAAACCCAAAACCTTGTGTTACATCATTCGTATCCCCAAAAAATTCATGCGTAAATTTGGAAACCTTATCATAAGGAAACGTCAATGAATTTCCTGACCAATCATAATTAAACAACCGGTCTTCATTCATTTGATTATTCTTCCACGTGACGCCATTATCATTACTCAACGCAAAAATATGCCCGCCATTTCCTTTCCCACCGGCAATCACGTTCCCATTAAAGGTCGTCAAGGCACGGCAATCCTCGAGCTGAATTGGCAACGTTGTCAAATCGTATAAACGGACGTAGCCGTTATTGGTGCCGTATTTATCGGAAGATTCAAGTGCAAATAAATTAGTATTTGTTCCAAAAAATGCAGCACCAGAAGCAATACGATTACCTAATGCGTTCATCGTACAAGAACTACCAAAAACGCCAGTATCAATATCTCCTTTAAAAGTATAAGTTGAAGCTCTAGTAACATCGCCACTAGTATTAGGCCATCCACCCATTTCAGCATTATAATCAATGACATATAGAGCACCAGCATTTTCTATGGGTTTATCAGAATGATCGCCAATAAGTAATCGGTCACCTGCGGCATTTAATTTCAGAGAAAAACCCAAAACCGCGGTATTGCTCCCGCCCTCATCAGACCCATCATAATAAGCCGTAAATTTATATGGTACATTCTCAATATTTACATTACCATCAGGCCAAGATTTCGTCGAATAATTATAATCAATAATATAAACACGACCTCTATAACTATCATATGTATAATTACTTACCGCCAACCGATCACCTTTCGCATTTAAGGAAACTTTCCATCCAAAATTTCTGGTATCATTTGTAAATCCATAAGCATTCAAGCTACCACTTAACACAAAATCAGTTCCAGTTGTTCCATTATGTGGTCGTCCCCATTGACCCGTCGTATTATCTCTCTCGATGATACTAGTATAACCGGTTACATCGGCAGTCACACCCGGTGAACCAATCGCCAAAATATCACCAGCAGCATTAAACGATAAAGAGGAACCCGTATTAAGATTAGAACCTCCACTAGATGCTTTAATAACTCCAGTAATACTACTGGCAGCAGTTCCATCACTACTAGGCCATTCTTCTGTATTATGATCATAATTAATAATAAAAACAGATCCACTATTAGTAGTATTATCATCAGCGGTTGGCGCTCCAACTGCAATACGATCACCTTGCGCATTAATGACGACCGAATAACCAAAATCGCCATTTGTATTAGCAGCATCACCAACATAATAACGTGTCGGCGAATCCGGCCATTCACTCGTATAATGGTAAATATTACATGCTCCTCTATTACTAGAACTAACGTCATAAGATGCAATACCAATAACTAAAATATCGCCAGCAGCATTTAAAGCAACATCACTACCCATAAAATAATCTGTGGCACCCCCTTCATATACTTTTGTCGGTTCCGAAATCCAATCATTTAAAGACATATCGTAATCGTAAATACAAACACGACCTTTCGTTGCAGTTCCGCCAACTGTTGCAGCAGGCGATCCGACAACTAACCGCGTTCCAGCAGCATTCATATCACACCTAGCACCAAAATGATTTATTGACGCATCTAATACATAAAACAATTCTTTACGCAGAATCGCCTGTTCTTTTCCTTTCGCTGCCGCCTGCCAATTCGTAATACCATCAGCACTATACGCAAACGGCGTATCTTGTTCTACACGCACAGCATTTCCTCCGCCAATCCAGTTTCCGCCGTGTGCCGTCAAAGCATTGCATTTCATTTGCCTATCATAAACGGCAATTGAGCCATCACCGGTAGGTGCGCCACTCACAAACCGATTACCGAGCGTATCAATCGCTAACGCCGTGCCTTCATTGCCGCTGGTAAGAACATTAGAAGAAACATCCCGTTCATATTCCCACGTTAATGTATTCGCATTATAATTGTAGACATAATTCTTACCTTTTTGGCCTGGGTCGCCCGAATTTTTCGTAGCGCCAATAAGTAAGCGGTCGCCTACTCCATTCATCGCGACCGAGCTACCGAAATTTTCGCCGGCGACCTGGCCGGAAATGTTCGTATAATTATACCACTCACGATAATTGTTTCGGTAAATACCCACCGCCCCGCGTCCGCTACCAGCCGTTGGCGCACCTACCGCACACCAATCACCAGTATCATTGATGGTAATCGCGTGTCCAAAAGAAGTATTAAACACCACTGGATTATAAGATAAATCTTGGTCAGCAACTGCGCTAGTTCCCGTTGTTGTCAATCCCCAAACACCTGTACTCATCGAAATATCATAACCATAAACATGGCCAGTCCCATTATCTGGTTCACCGATAAGACAACGCGTACCGGCGGCATTCATAGCAATACTATAACCGAAATAAGCACTACTTGTAGGGGTTGGAGCATTTAATTCTACCGCACTTTTATTCCAAGTTCCTTCATTATAAGTATAATCATAAACAACACCTCGTTCTGTATCATTGTTTGGCGCTCCAATTAATAATCGTGTTCCAGCAACATTCATTGCCAGCGCAGAACCAAATTTCTCGTCAGTGTCTTCCCTGGGTATTTCAATACCATTACCCCAAAGTGTCGATAATGGATTAAATGAAGCATCATTATACGAGCAATCAAATGTATATACTCTTCCATCATCTTGACCGGGACCATAGTGTGGCGCACCAACGGCTATACGCGTTCCCCTGCCGTCCATAACCACACTCGCACCAAATTGTTCACTTAGTGCGGTCGAAGCGCCACTTATATCAAAGGTTTTTATCCAAGCATCGCTATTAAAAGAAAAATCATAAATAGCTACTACGCCGCTTATATCACTAGAGGTGAAATTCGGCACACCAACAGCCATCCGGTTGCCGCGACTATTCAGCGCTAGACTCGTGCCGAAGGCTTCACTTTCGCCTGTGCCTGTTAAACTATACGAAATGTCCACGGGAGCACGCCAATTGCCGCTGTCTAAGACTGAACGCGCATTATCGTCATTGCGTTCCCAGGTAATACCATTGGCGCTATGAATGATAGCATTTTCCCCTACACCACCGGCGAGCCAAACACTTCCGTCATAGGCAATCGCATTACAACTGCCATCAGTAAAGGTGCGTTTCGCCGTAGCACTTTCGTCTTGTGACCAGGTTATGCCGTCATAACTATAAGCGAATAATTTATCGTCGCCACCGCCACTGCCGCCACCACCCGTCACTGAAAAACTATCCGTAATCATTTGAAAACCTACATTATTCCCTGAAACCAGTTCACCGGTGGATTTATTATACGCCAGTGGTTCATAGGAATTATAGTCGGTGTCCACATTCCGAATTGGTTTAATATAACAGGCACTCGCATCACCAACGGAATTTAAAGACGCATCGGTCGCATTTAAAATAATGGTATTAGCAGCTTGTCCAGTCATACCAGCTTGGTAACCAATGGCAATTGCGTTTTGTCCTTGGCCAGTCATACCTGCTTGGTAACCGAGCGCTACGGCATTTGTTCCTTGTCCGGTCATACCCGCTTGATAACCAATCGCAATGGCATTTGCACTCTGGTTGTGTAAACCGGCCTGATTACCTAAGGCAATCGCCTGACTTCCCTGACTAGTTTGACCGGCATTGGGACCTAATGCAATCGAATTTGCTCCCTGACTAGTTTCGCCGGCTTGATAACCTAATGCAATAGATTTAGAACTTTGAGAATTATAACCGGCTTGGTAACCTAAGGCAATCGCATCACTTCCCTGACTAGTTTCACCGGCCTGATTACCTAGGGCAATTGCCTGACTTCCCTGACTAGTTTGACCGGCCTGCTTACCTAAGGCAATCGCATCAGTTCCTTGACTAGTTTGACCGGCCTGCTTACCTAAGGCAATCGCATCAGTTCCTTGACTAGTTTCACCAGTCTGCTTACCTAAGGCAATCGCCTGACTTCCTTGACTAGTTTCACCGGCCTGATTACCTAAGGCAATCGCCTCAGTTCCTTGGCTACTTTGAGCGGCATTGGGACCTAAGGCAATCGCATTTGCTCCTTGACTATACACAGCAGTATGATAACCCATCGCAATTGCATTTGATCCTTGATTACTAGCACCGGTAAAATTACCCATTGCAATTGTATTATTTCCCTGATTACCTTGACCGGCAAAATAACCTAATGCAATCGCATCACTTCCCTGACTAGTTTGACCGGCCAAATAACCTAACGCAATCGCCTGAGTTCCTTGACTAGTTTCACCAGCCTGATTACCTAGAGCAATCGCATCACTTCCTTGACTAGTTTTACCTGACTGATAACCTAGCGCAATCGCATCACTTCCCTGACTAGTTTCACCGGCCTGATTACCTAGGGCAATTGCCTGACTTCCCTGACTAGTTTGACCGGCCAAATAACCTAACGCAATCGCATCACTTCCCTGACTAGTTTGACCGGCCAAATAACCTAACGCAATCGCATCACTTCCCTGACTAGTTTCACCGGCTTTGTAACCTAGTGCAACAGCATCACTTCCCTGATTAGTTTCACCGGCATTGGAACCTAATGCAATTGACTTATATCCCTGATTATTTCCACCGGCTTGGTAACCAATGGCAATAGCATTTGCACTCTGGTCGTGTAAACCGGCTTGGTAACCAATGGCAATAGCATTTGCACTCTGGTCGTGTAAACCGGCTTGGTAACCGAGCGCGACATTACTATTATCAAATACAACTCGCGTCACTTTAAATTCACCAGTTAAGCCTAAAATATTTAATGAATTATCAAAATGAAGATTTTCACTATAATTTGCGGTTCCATCACCATTAGAAAATTGTAAATATCCAGTAGGACCAGTCGCACCATAGATAGTTCCCGTAACGCCTTCATCATAGACATCTCCAGAACCAATTATAAATTTATTGCGTAAATCAGGTGTTGAATTTTGACCATCACATAAAACCCAACCCACTGGAATGGTTTCTAATGCTCCACTCCATTCAACAATAGCACCTGCCGGGACAGAAGTTCCAAAACCAGTAGCACCAATAGGACCGGTATAACCAGTGTAACCTGTGAAACCTGTATAACCAGTGACACCAGTAGCACCAGTGTATCCTGTGTATCCTGTGTATCCCGTGTAACCTGTGTAACCTGTCACTCCGGTATAACCAGTGTAACCCGTATAACCAGTGTAGCCAGTATAACCAGTGTAGCCGGTATAACCAGTCACTCCTGTATAACCAGTGTAACCCGTGTAACCCGTATAACCAGTGTAACCAGTGTATCCACTTGCTCCAGTCATTCCAGAAATAACTGTAACTTCAACAGTGACAACACCATCAGTACCTCTTGGTCCGGTATAACCTGTATAACCAGTTGGTCCTGTATCTCCATCATCTCCCTGCGGCCCTCCAGGAGTACCAGGAGCACCAGTAGGACCGGTAACGCCAGTATAACCAGTATAACCAGTATAACCAGTATAACCAGTATAACCAGTGTAACCAGTATAACCAGTATAACCGGTGACACCGGTAGGTCCAATAGGGCCAGCAGGTCCAGTAACCCCAGTAACACCTCTTAAACAAGACGCTGGACCACTAGGTATCCAAACAATACCTTCATTTCCCGATCTATTTCGGTTATTATTTTGTTGCCAACTCATAATATATATTTTATGTTAAAAAAAATATATACTTGAACGTTAAAACATTAACATAATAAATTGAAACCATATTAATATAAAGATGGTATCATACATAAGTATAATAAATGGAAAATCTTAATATTAATACGCTAGATGAATTATCAGAAAAGGAACTAAGTGATATCATTCATACGGCTAATAATGCTTATTATCTTAATAACCAGCCGATTTTAACTGACAATGAATATGACATTTTATGTGACTATACAATAAAACGATTTCCTAAAAATAAAATAGCAAAAGAAGGGCACACAAAATGCGTTGAAAAACAAAAACAAAAACAAAAAGTAAAATTACCTTATGAAATGTGGTCTATGGATAAGATAAAACCAGATACAAATGCTTTACAGCGTTGGATAAAAACATATCAAGGACCATACGTGTTATCATGTAAGTTAGATGGTGTAAGTGGTCTTTATAGCACAGAAGGGGAAGGAGGCATACCAAAATTATACACACGTGGAAATGGAATAGTTGGGCAAGATATTAGTCATTTTCTCCCTTATTTCAATTTACCAAACACAAATAATATAACATTACGTGGTGAATTTATCATAAAAAAATCGGTATTTAATTCAAAGTATGCTAAGGGATTTGCAAATCCACGAAATTTTGTGGCTGGTATAATTAATCAGAAAAAACCAAATCCACTTACATGTATGGATATAGAATTTGTAGCATATGAAGTCTTAAGTCCTGTTTTATCTCCTTCCAAACAAATGGATTATTTAACCATGTTAGCGTCGCTAACAAATAAAAAAACAGCCTATGGCGTGGTAGAATATAAAAAGACCTCCATTGTAACAAATGAATCATTATCAACCACTCTTTTAAAATGGCGGTCTGAATATGAATATGAAATAGATGGCGTTATTTGTATGAATGATGTAATTTATCAACGCCAATCAGGTAATCCAGAGCATGCGTTTGCTTTTAAAATGGTATTATCAGAACAAATGGCGGAAGCAAAAGTATTAAATGTTATATGGACAGCAAGCAAAGATGGTTACCTGAAACCACGTGTTCAAATAGAGCCGGTTATTTTAAGTGGCGTAACAATAGAATATACGACAGGATTTAATGGAAAATTCATTGAGGAACATAAAATAGGCATGGGTGCTGTTATTCGCTTAATACGTAGTGGAGATGTTATTCCACATATTGTTGATATCATACAACCGGCAAAACAAGGACAAATGCCGTCTGTTCCTTATGAATGGAATGAAACCCAGGTCGATGTAATGCTATATAACAAGGAAAATGATATTGGGGTAAGAGAGAAAAATATTACATTGTTTTTCAGTACTTTAGATGTAGATGGATTAGGCGCAGGCAATGTAAAAAAAATAATGACGGCAGGATTTGATTCGGTAGCAAAGATATTAAAAATGTCTGAAACTGACTTTTTAAAAGTGGACGGATTTAAAGAACGGATGGCAAAAAAAATCAAAGAAAGTATTGTAGCGAAAATAGAACAATCAACCTTGCCTGCATTAATGCATGCTTCTAATTTATTTGGCAGAGGGTTTGGAATAAAAAAATTAAAACTTATTCTAGATACATATCCATTGATATTAACGAAGACATATCATCCTGCTAAAAAATTAGATATGCTAAAAGAGATAGTAAGTATGGCTGAAAAAACATCATTAAGATTTGTAGAAAATATAGATACATTTGTTGTGTTTATGAAAGAAAATCATCTAGATGATAAACTTATGAATCATACTAATGTTGCGTCAAATACAAATACAAATAAACCACCTACAATAAACCATATTCTTAATGGAAAAAAATATATAATGACTGGATTTAGAGATAAGGAAACTATTTCCAATTTAGAAACTATTGGCGCAATTCAAGGCACAAGTATAAACAAAACAATATTTGTTCTGATTGTAAAAACAAAAGAAGATGAAAATGTAAAAGTAAAAAATGCTCGAGAACTGGGCATACCAATAATGGCAATAGATGATTTTAAGAAAAAATACCATGTTTAACTACTATACTATGTAATTTCTATACTATGTAAATTCTATACTATGTAAATTCTATACTATGTAAATTGTAAACTATATACTTTCCCCTATCAATTCTAACATTTATTTATTCATCTAATATATAAATGCCATCTTTATCTTTTTCTGAACCTTTTTTAATTCCCAAAGAAATATTGAGTGATGCCGAGAAAAAAATGTATGAAGATATTGAAAAAAATAATCCGGAAGAATTGAAACAAAGATACAAATGGTGGAGTATGCACGATATAATGAAATTTTATCACAGCGGTCTTATTCCCAAGGAGAATGATGCTAATTTTTTTCCCTTTAAAATTGATTTAACTGCGCCAGGACTTTTACAAAATAAATTTAGAGACCAAGATTTAGTAAATGGGTTTGAAGTAGCAATGAGTAAATTAAAAGACGTGACATCGGCTATAGCCAAATATCATACCGAAGCTAAAGCACAATGGAGTAATACAATGACTCAATCAACGTTAGGTGCTAGTATACGTAAAGGTGGTAAGAAGGATAAAAAATCTAAACACCATTCTAGAAAATCAAAAAACCAAAGAGGAGGTGAAGAAGTATTTACAGTAAACAATAATGATGATGTTAATCTAGCGTTTTCTTATGAAAAATTAAAAGACCAATGTACTTTGTCGTTATTTAATGATGTTTTTCATTCGCGTAATCGTATCTTTTTGGTAGATAATCAATTACCTACTTGGAATCCGAAAACATATGAAGAATTGAAAGCGAATGCGGAAAAATTAAAGGCTGAAAAAGCCGCTCCTACTGCCAATGCCAATGCCAATGCCAATGCCAATGCCAATGCCAATGCCAATGCCAATGCCAATGCCAATGCCAATGCCAATGCCGTGCCTGGTGCCGTACCTGCTCCTGCCGCTGCAGTAACACCTCCTCCTGCGCCAGTTCAAGTTGGTGGACGACGAAAGACGCGTAAACACAAATATAAAAAAGTAAGGGGTAAAAAGGGGAAATCACGCCGTATGCGTAAGTAATTTATATAATAATCAATAAGTGATTTCATATTCTAGTATACTAGGTGGTTCATCGCGAATATACAAATATAATTCTTTTTTTATACGTGAATATAATTGTTCACGTGTATTCTTTCCTCCCATTATATTTTTCAAGTTCCGTGAATAAATATCTTGAAAATTATCTTCAATTGATATTCTATGTTTATTTGTGTTTTGCCATTTAACAAACTCCCCCATAAATAAATTATCAAACAAATACATTAATTTATTGAAACATTCTAGATCAACCATTTTCCATTGTTTGTCTGATTTGTTATACAAATAAAATACATTATCTTTGCTTGTAAACGCTCTTAATGGGCGTGTATCAATATTATCATTTTGTTTTTTAATAGGAAGATATTCTTTTAAAGCGGCGACAATGCTACTGACATAATCTGTTTCAAACAAATAATTTAAATGTGTTTCGGTTATTTTCACATTACCAAACCAAGTAGCATAATCTTCTATTTCATCATTATTATGATTTGTATTTAACCAATTTACAATATTTAATTTTTGTTTCGTTATATTAGTCCATTTTGATACTGCATTTAATTTCCCTTCTAATTGATTACACTTCGTGGCCAATTCTAAAATAATAGCATATAACTCGCGAACACTAGGCGTGTCTTCAAGTTCTTCACTTTCAATGGTCTTTTCTCTTTTTGATTTAGATAAAAACTCACAAGCAATAACGTGTCTATCAAAATATGTTTTTCGTTGATAGCTTCTTTGACAGGATATACAAGTAAACATTAATAGGATATATATATACCAAGTAAAATGATTAACAATCAATTTTATAATAATTAAATATATATTAAAAATATTTTATTTATATACTAATAGATGGCAGACCCTTGCGTTGGATATACTTCTGCGAGTATATTGTGTATATTTTGTTCAGCTAGTTATTTAGATTATTTACGAAAAAAACGAAAAATGGCAAATACACATCCGGACCTTGTTGTGATTACTCAAGAACATTTTGATACTATGAATTCTAGTATAATACAAAATGAACCAAAATGTAGTATGAATATTAATATTCCTCCACCGAAATATAGTGTAAATGATGATATAAGTGTAAATGATGATATAAGTGTAAATGATGATATAAGTGTAAATGATGATATAAGTGTAAATGATGATATAAATAAACCATTACTTCCGAAAGTGGGTGTGGTTATGAATGATTATTCAATAACACGTCGTAATTCATTTTGAAATACATTTAATACATTAAAAACAAAATTGATTTAATGTATTCATAAATATAGTATATAACAATAAAACGCTCATTATGTCTGATTCATCTGTAATTCAAGAAAAAAAGGGTATTGAATTATCACCAGAGCAAGAAGAAGCCTTATCTGCGTTCAAGGATGGACATAATGTATTTTTAACAGGGCCAGGTGGTACAGGTAAAACCGCACTTATTAAAGAAATGGTCGATTATTGTAATAAATCTCATCAAGAGAGAAAAATTCAAGTATGTGCTTTAACTGGCTGTGCCGCTGTTTTATTAAATTGTAAAGCGAAAACAATTCACTCATGGGCTGGGATTGGTCTAGCAAATGGCCCTGCTGATTTAATAATCAAACGTGTTGCAGGAAATAAATATAAATCGGCAAATTGGAAGAAGGTCGATGTCCTTATTATTGATGAAGTTAGTATGATGTCGCAAAAAATTTTTGAAATTCTTGATGGTATTGGTAGAAGCGTACGTAAAATGAAATCACATTTACCCTTTGGTGGTATTCAAATCGTATTTTCGGGTGATTTTTATCAATTGCCACCAGTAATGCGTGAAGAAGATATCGAGGATGACCCAACTGCTGCTGCTTTTTGTTTCGAAAGTCCTCGTTGGCCAACAACATTTCATGTAGAAGTTCAATTAAAGAAAATATTTCGCCAAACGGATGCTGTCTATACAAAAATTTTAAATCAAATCAGAAAGGGTAAATTATATAAATCATCACTTGAACTATTGAAACCACATATTGGTAAATCCTTGCCAGCTACATTTGTTCCTACTATTTTATTACCAAGACGCAGAGAGACTGAAATTATAAATACTTCTGAATTGAAAAAACTAGAAGGGGAAGAAAAACGTTATAAATTAACTCCAGTCGAAGGGTTGCCTGAAAAAACATTCGTATCAAATACAAATATTACACCTGAACAGCGAGATATGGAATTAAAGTATTTAATGAATAACGTGTTAGCAGATAAAGAACTTATTTTGAAAAAAGGAACACAAGTCATGTGTATTGCGAATATTGATATGGAAAGTAGCAATCCAATTGTAAATGGAAGTCAAGGAATAGTTGATAGTTTTATAGGCGAATTGCCGGTTATTAAATTTAATAATGGTTCAAAGCAAACAATTGGTTATCACACGTGGAATAGTGAAAATATATCTAGTATTGGCGTAAAACAAATTCCACTTATTTATGCTTGGGCTATTACAATACATAAATCACAAGGAGTTTCGCTTGATATGGCTCAAATTGATGCCGGAAGCAATATATTTGAATGCGGACAAACATATGTTGCTTTATCGCGCATTAAAAGCATTGATGGTCTTTATTTGACAGCTTTTAATCCACAAAAAATAAAGGTAAATAAGAAGGTACAAGATTTTTATGAAGCACTTGAGAAAGAATAAATAAATATAAGAGATGAACCGATGGAGAAAAGCATATTTTAATTATATAATGTTTCAAAACTCAATGTAAATGACCAGTCCATATGATTTAAATCAATAATTCTACCATACTCATCATAAAGGGAAATATGTAAACGTTGAATATCAACTGGTCCAAAATATTCTCGCGTGCGATTCAATTGAGTGCTTAATCCAGGATCACTACTGCTTTGATAAACACCTACATCGGCTTGTAATTCAGCTAAATTAATACGGGTTATAATATTATCTTGCAATATTGAATTTGCGTAGGCTACCATGTAGGCTGGGCCAGTATTTTTTTGATGGTCATCAATTGATATGAAGCCATAGCGTGGTCCACATACTAAACAAATGCCTTCAGAAACACATTTAGGTTTAGATACATATTCGGCGGCTCTGAAACCTAGTTGCCAACCTAATCGCATTTGTAAATTTGAATCTAATTTTAAATTTCCATCAATATCTACATTGAATCGTATGATAAATCCACTTGTAACTAAATCTCCACCAGTAACTGCTGTAAAATAAGATTTTCCACTAATTTGGTCTAGAGTAAAAACCAAATCATCAGCAGTTAAATTCGTGCCAGAGAGATTTACACTGACATTGCCGTTTTCCGCAATTGAAACAGGTTTTGCGTTAATGATAGCATCATTCATTGCTTGATAAATAGATGCCGCATTGCTATTTTTTGCCCATGATTGCTCATAATTTCCATCAGGTAAAGTTAAAAGCCATCCTTCTGTCGCATCAGATAAATCAATAATAATACATGTGGCATTTCCATTGTATCGAGATATTGCGTAATATGTTGTCGGCAATTCAATGGATGAAACACGCATGCTTACTACATTTTTTTGTATGGCAGGTAAAATAACATTAAAATTTGTTGATTTGGAAGAATAATAATTAGGACGAAACCTCGAATCAATGCTTATGGCTTGAGTAATTGTTCTTACATTAATAGGATTGATATAACCTGGTGGTGCGCTTTTTGATTCCAAAGCCATGCGTCCATTTTCAATTTTTGCTTGTTTTCCTATAATGCTATCAGGTGTTTCTATAACAAAATTACTTCCTTGTTGAGTAACACGATGGTTTTGTAATAACGGCATTTCCACAACATCTTGCATACGTGAAGCTATTTTATCAACAAACTGAATAATTTCATTTTGTTTATCATTCCCTAAATTATTCATACCCCCAATCTGGCTAATTAGCCGTTTTTTTGAATTATTTATATCATGGATAGAATAAGGATGTGCCAAATGTAATAAACTTTCAATTTCATTATTTGTATAAGAATCGCTATTGAAATTAAAAATTTCCATTATAATTTATATATATAATTAGGTGGTTTAATTTTTATGTTGTATAAACATTAAACAATAATATTATCATTCTCTTATATCATTCTCTTATATCATTTTCATTTAATTACCACAAGATGAACAAGTACCTGGAGGTTGGTGTATAATAGAACTCATTGTAATCCCATTTATATTTGTATTTGTATTTGTATTCATTAAACGATTCATTCGCGTATATGTAGGTATAGGTGTAGGTGTAGGTGTAGTTAATGGCGATGTATTTTTATTATTATAGGTAAGAACCAATCCCATTCTTTTCGAAAACATATATAATTAAGTTATACAATTATATATTTTTATATATTTTATATATTTTTATATTTATGTACAGCATTGATCGCTTGTTTTTATTAAACCAATTGATTTTGTTTTATTACCATATACAGGTACCGCTGCAATATTTGTAGTTTGAGTTTTTAAATTAGAAGCTTTCTTTCTATTCAAATAACGAGCGTATGAATCATGTTTAACATCAACCCCTTTTCCGCCAGGTGAAGCAGCGCCAGGACGATGGCTCGTTAATGTCGATGTCAGTGAATTTCCGTGTGTATGATTAACAAGAGTTTGTTCTGAAGGTAAAACTCTATCACTCATTTGATTCCAATTCGTGTTAGTTCCACTTGCTAAACGATTTTGGGAACTTGTGAATGAAGATAAATTCATAGAATACATCGAAGCTGGTACTCGAACTTGTCTCCATATTCTTTTTTGTGTTATATTTGTATTGGAAGTTGTATCTGCTACATTTACACAAGTAACACAAGGACTTTTTAACCCACTATAATTGCAATTACAAGACATATATATATATCCTATATACTATTTCAAATAATTAACATTTCTTAAGAGTATTATTCGCAGATTTTGCAAAGAATGTTGATTGAAAACTTAAATCAACAATTCTAGTCCAATGTTCTGGTTTACTTGTAAACCCACATGTATCATAAAATAATAGACCGCTTGGGTCTACAACGATATTGTTAAAAGAAGAATCATTGCTCACTGGATTTTGAACATTGTATTTTGAATAATCGGCTGAATATAAATTACCACACCAACTTTGATACTTTGGTGTAGCTATTTGTGATGGATATAATAAATTAGCACCATTTTTAACATCTCTCTTCATCTCATAATTTGTTGC
>Ga0315316_10001010_pt1 | contig 19306 bp, 17 predicted proteins | sample M160m3416metaG_FD_203702 | JGI IMG/M metagenome (GOLD analysis project Ga0315316, IMG submission 203702) | Ammonia-oxidizing marine archaeal communities from Monterey Bay, California, United States - M1 60m 3416 | ecosystem: Environmental > Aquatic > Marine > Intertidal zone | place: USA... | reverse complement strand
AGTCAGGTCCGTCAGGATCAAACGGATTCTATATTATTTTATTTTCAAAGTACATTTTTTGCACAACTAATTTCTATTATTGGAATTAACGGAATGCACATAATCTTCACATCTCAGATTTGATCTATATGATCAGATCCTCATTTTGTATGCGTAACTGGAGGCCTCTAAATCACAAAATGGCATCTTGCCATACTTCATCAAAGGCGCCGCCAAAGCGTTACGTATGCGAAATTTTGAGTTGCAGGAGACATTATAAACCATTCAAAATACAGTCACGGATAACCAATTTTGCCGATCAGTAATATAATGAGAGATAAGAAAATAGATTGGATATGACTAGTACACATGAGATTTATAAGAAAAAGACGGAGAACTCTGCCAAGTTATTTACAAAAGCAAAAAAAGTTCACATTAACGGTGTACATCATAATATCAGATTTTTTGAGCCATATCCATTTATCACAAAATCTGCAGAAGGTAAATTCCTCAAAGATATTGATTGTAACAAGTATGTAGATTATTGGATGGGTCATTGGAGTTTAATTTTAGGACATGCTCACAAACTGATTCAGAAAAAAGCAAAAGAACAATTGAAGAAAGGATGGATGCATGGAACATCAAATGAGAATGCAATTTCACTTTCGGAGGCAATTTCAAAAGCAGTTCCAGTAGCAGAAAAAATTCGTTATGCATCAACCGGTACAGAAGCCACAATGTATTCAGTTAGATTAGCACGTGCAGTAACAGGTAAAAAAATTATTGCAAAAATTGATGGAGGATGGCATGGATATACGACAGATTTACTAAAAACGGTAAACTGGCCATATAATGTTTCAGAAAGTCTTGGATTAACAGATGAAGAGCATATAGTATCTTTACCTTTGAATAATTTACAAGAATCTTTGAGAGTTTTGAATTCAGTAAAAAATGATTTGGCAGGAATTTTGATTGAGCCGGTTTTAGGAGGGGGAGGTGGAATTCCTGCAACACAAGAATATCTCCGAGGCATACAAGAAATGGTAAAAAAAAATAATGCATTATTCATGCTAGATGAAATTGTTACAGGATTTCGATTTAGATATGGATGCATTTATCCAAAAATGAAATTAGACCCAGATATTGTAACACTTGGAAAGATTGTGGGAGGAGGATTCCCAATTGGAGTAATTTGTGGAAAAGATGAGATCATGGAACATGCAAATACATCTGTAAATTCTAAAAAAAGTAGAACATACATAGGCGGAGGTACATTTTCTGCAAATCCATTAACAATGATAGCAGGTAATACAACACTTGATATTTTGAAAAATAGGAAGAATACACTTTACAAAAAACTTGATGGATTAGGAAATAATGCAAGAAAGATGTTGAAAAAAATCTTTTCGGATGATGTGATAATTACAGGTAAAGGCTCATTATTCATGACTCATTTTCCAAGAAACGGGATGACCGAGATCACTAACGCGGCAGATGCAGCAAAATGTGATTCCACAAAATTATTCAACTATCATTTTGAAATGATTACAAGAAACGGCATCTTCTTTTTACCAGGAAAATTAGGTGCATTTTCAGATAAACATTCTACAGCAGATGTAAAAGATATGAAAAAGGCTACAGAGGATTTTGTATCAAATTTCAATAAATAGGGAAATTTTTTAACTCAATAAGTAGAGACAGATCATGGACAAGAAAATAGACACTAAACGTTCATGGCCCAAAGGATATGAGCCAAAAGAAGAAAACAAAGATGATTTATCAACAAGATTAGGATTGCTAGAAACCATTCTAAAAGCAAAGCCAGAAAAAAAGGCAAGTAGCGATATCTTCAAGGTGATGGCAACCAGAAGGTCAACGAGAAAATTTTCTAAAAATCCGGTGGAAAAATGGAAGATTGATAAGATTTTAGCTGCTGCAGATACTGCACCCACAGCAGGGAATTTTCAAGGATTCGAGATTTTTTACGTAAGCGATAAAGAGACTAAAGAGAAACTTGTCAAGGCATCAAATAATCAGCCTTATGTAAATACACCATTAGTTCTGGTATTTTGTATGAATCCATCTAGGGTAAAACTTGACTTTTCTCCAAAAGTTATAATGAAGTTTTCAATTCAGGATGCCACACTTGCTGCAGCATATTCACAATTGGCAGCATCAGCACTAGGTTTGAGTAGCATATGGATTGGCATGTTTGATGAGGAGAAGGTTAAAGAAATAATAGGTACAGAACTCAGACCAACATCAATACTTTGTATTGGGTATCCAATTAAGAAAAGACCTGCAAAATTAAGAAGGCAGCTTAAAGAGTTGATTCATGTGGTAGGGGAAAAAGATTAATCATCAGCAAGCGTTTTTTTAAATCCAGATGAATCATCAGAGAAAATTTTAACTACATTTTGTGCTAGTTTTTCAATGTCAAGACCTGGTTCTGCAGAGATTAATAATATGTTTGTTGTAACAGGAAATGGAAAACTAATCAAAATTACCTTGTCACGTCTTGACGCAATGTAATTTAATGCACCAAGTGAATTATTTAATTCATCAGTTCTCAGAGAAATATTTAAAGCAAATTTGAAAAAGTCATGTAATTTTGTCTCATCACCTTCATATGGATTAACACCTTCAGTAAAACCTCCAGCGATATTTTCGCCTTTGTGATTGATGATTGCAGCAAATCTAACGCCATCGTGATGCTGTATCTCATTACATCTTGGATCGTAAATAGAATCTACCATAATCATATAGTAATTTTAGAGTATAATAATTATAGTGAGGACAGAATGGCATCTGCCGTTATACGCAGGAGTTAACGCGTACTGGATTTTAAGCAGAGGTGCCCCCCACTAAATTGCCTAGAACATTTCTCTAATAAAAAGTAAGTAGATTTCACTTACATATGCTCATAACCATATTCATGTATTATCTCAATTACTTCATTCTCAGAATTTGCATTTTTATAATCTTGTAAAAGATTTTCATTTAGTTCCAGAAATGTGTGTCCCCAATTGAATTTTTCAAGAAGAATTTTTGATAATTTTTCATCACCTAAAATGAAAGCTGCACCAGCAATCGCCTCAACAGTAGTCAATTTATTAATTTTTGAATAATTTACTGGATTTCCTGCTAATAGTGGAGGTAGTTTTCTAGATATTCCAAGAAAATCTTTTTCAAAAACTTGTTCAGCCAAGGCCCATGAACAATCGATTCCAGTAATAGATCTAAAAAGAGATTTTTCATGATTAAGTAGTGTTTTTTGTGAATATGGGTGTAGTAGAACAGTATTTGATTTAGATTTGGTAATTTTTTTTGCTAATCCGAATTTTATTAGTTTTGCTGCAGTACATTTTTTCGGATCGTCTTGATAAAACATTAAAAGATTTATCTTCATGTTATGAGGTGATTTGAGAAGGTTTTGTGTTTTACTCTAATGCAATGTATGATACTTTGTAATAGAATCGAGTTGGTTGTTCGTCTTTGATGATTTTAACAGTCCAATTATCAATGTTAATTTTTGAGTCAGAGTCTTCAGGAACTATTGAGAATTTCTCTAATCGAACATCATTTCCGCTGTATCTAATTTTGTAATTAATATCGTCTATTGAAACAATAGAGTAAATCGCGCCAGGTTTTCTGGTAGATTCACTTACTAAACAATTTGAATCCTGTCCAATTACACATTGGCCATCAAGAGTAGTAATTTCTAAATTAATTTTGGATTCGTCGCCTCTAGCAGAGGTAAATAGTGAGCCTTGAATTACTCGCGGATAAAGTATTGATTCATCAACATTTTTTTCATCTAGAGTGATTGGAATTTCATTGTCAGAAATTCTGTTGAATTTTTCAATAACTTTTGATATCTTAATTGGATGTCCAGATGGAATAGAGCTGATTATGTCAGATTCACTAATAACAAAAAATGAATTTTCTATTTTTCCAAAGTGTGTATCAGCAGTTACAGTGTATTTTCCTAGTTGAGAATCTGTAGGAATTTTATAGTTCATGTAGAACATTGCACCTTCAGTACCTTCACTTACACGAATTCTTTTTGCAGAGTTTTCAGAACCACACGATTGCCCTACAAGACAATTAATCTTTGATGCATCAGCAGGAGATTTTATTTCAACAGATACGGGGTCGTAATAATATACATTTTTTATTTGCCCAGATATAGATACAATATCACCAGGAATGTATTCAGTTTTATCAAAGTTTACAGATACTTCTGCTTCTAAACCACCTTTCAATGAATTATCATTTACTATAAAGCTCTTCTCAGATTTATGATCATAATAACTTGCCTTTAATTTGTAAATTCCATCAGCAAATATACCTGCTCTAAGATCAAATACGGCAACAAAGTTTCCTTCAGCATCAGGATATGCTTTAACTCTCATATCTGTGAGATTCTTTGTAACTTCTCTTAATACAACCTGACCGTTATATCCTGTATGTTGTTTACTTTCAGTTCCTCCGAAGCCGAATGTCGAATCTCCAACACCAGTCCTTTCATGATCTTCATCGTGTGAATCTCCAGTGGTAACACCACCGCCACCAGAACCGCCACCACCTGTATAATTTTCTCCGTCATCAGGAATAGTTCTGTATGAGGTTGAAACCATTAATGAGTGAGGATATGGAATTGATAATTCAATATAGTTGATTTCGCTTTGAGCATAATTAGTTGAATATGAATGACTGCTTGCATCTTGTGTTGTTGAACTATCATCTAAAGAGGTTATTTGTTTTAATGCAACTTTCCCTCGAATAACTAATTTTTCACCAGTCACAAAATCAGTTGTTCCATCACAATCAACAGATTCCATGGAAGGCGGAATTTCGCCTTTACCAATTTGTTTTAGATCTTTTATGATTTCACTAATGTTATGTCTAGTACTAGAGCATATTTCAAAACTCAAAGGTTCTTCTATTTCAATAGTCGGAAGTAAGTTAGATTGAGCTGTAATAATTTCAAATTGAATAGACTCTGTTGTTTTAGAAAATAGGTGATTTGCAGTTACAGTGTATGTACCAATATCGAATTGTAATGGGTGTAAAATGGCATCAATTTTGTAAGTACCAACTTCATCAGGCATTGCAGTAAATGTTAATTTGTCATTAGGAGATTTCCCATAATCATTTGCTGTTTGTATACGATCACTAGACATCAATATCATTCCATTAGAATCAGTAAATGTGAATCTAACTTCATTACCATAATTGTAAGTATTATCGTTTTGTGCATAATCCAAAACCTTTCCAGATATAGTCATGGCAGTTCCAAGTACATATTCAGATTTATCCATCTTCAATCCTAAAGGAGTTCGGATGTCAACAAAGGATTCTGAATTTTCAACTACCTTGATAGTTTTTGTATTTTGACCAAAGTATTCTGAAATTTTAATTAAATAATCACCATGTGATAGATTATCTTGTGTATGCGTAGGAATTTTAAAATTATATTCAAATGTTCCATCCCCATTTAATTTGATAGAGAATTTTTCATTGAATGGTGAATATGATAAAGCCTTTGATTCAAAAATACCAGTTTGGATTATTTGTAATTCCAGATCTTCAGTCCATATTACATTACTTCTACCTGTAATTTTGACTATATCATCAGATTCATAGATTTCTTTGTCGGTGAAAAGGGAAATCATAACATTTTCTTTTACATCTTCAATCAATTGAAAAGTTGTACTTGTGTTAATCTCAGCATCAACTGAACCATATATTGGATTTTGATTACTGTATATTCCATGAACTTGATATATTCCATAAACAGGATTTACTCCAGACATCAAAAATTGTGTAGAAAATGGATAAATTTCCCCTCCTCCAGATTTATGAACAGTTGAAAATTGTGAATTAGGAAATATCGTACCTTGAGCAAATTCTTCACCATTAGGATCTAATACCGTGTATTCTAATCCACCATGTTCTAATGTTGAACCAGTATCACCGAAAAGGATTACAGTCTCACCTGGCATGTATGATTCCTTATCAGTGTAAATGGTTACAATGTCAGAATTAACTTCAGTGGAAGAAGATGTGAGTTCTTCAGTAACAACAAAATTTGTTTGTATGAAATTTTCTCCATATGAAATTTCTATGTTGTAAGTTCCAATATCAAATCCAAGAATTTCTTTAATATCGAATTGTGCAGAATAATTTAGATCTCGGTCAGGGTAAACATATTGATCATCATAATTATTAGGTCCTTGTATTTTGATTTTTATACTTTCAGGAACAAATTGATAACGATCTGAAAATAAATTTTCTGAAATGCTTCCAGATATTGTTAATGTTTCTCCAAAAATATATTCAGTTTTATCAGTTTCGCCTGTAAAGGAAAATATTATTTCTTCATCCATTTCAACAATTTTTCCATTTGAAGACTTAGGACTCATTATTTTGAAGTTCCAATCAGGCATTGAATCAGTATCAACTCCATCAGCATATCTTTGCCATGATTTAGCATCATCATCAAGGTCAATTAGAAGCGGAGTTTCATCAACTAATTCGCCAAGATTAGTAACTAATGACACAGTGTCACCAAAGTCTTTAAGTGATGGACTTTGGTATGGAAATGTCAAAAATGAATTAGATTCGATTATGGTGTTTGGATTGATTTCATATTTTTTGTAGGAAAGTGAAGGAATTAATGACCATCCACTAATGTCAATAGATTGAGATGTTGGATTGTATAATTCAACAAACTCCACTCCGTTTAATGGATTAAATTCAACTTCATTGATAACTACAGAATTATAATCAGGAGTACTTTGCGAAAGTGCAACAGGAGTTATAGTACCACCTAGTAATAGAATCGCCATTAGGCCGAATAAGAGAGGATTTTTCAAATGCATTTACTAATCATATGTCCAATTTTTAGTAATAATAGAATCAGATTGAGAAAAAGTTGATCCCTTTGTCAAAGTCTTATATCTTTTTGAGTCCAATATTATAATTTAGGCGTGAATGAGTATAAGGTGCTCGTAGGAATCATACATTTTTAGATTTCTTTCTGTCACAAATTGGACATTTTTTATTCTCAATTTTTGAGCCACATGTCACACAAATACCTTCACCAACAGATTTTTCAATCATTTTTTTCCTACGTCCAACAAAAATTCTAATTCCAAAGTAAATTGAAATTGAGATTATTATTGCATAAATTGGAGGAAGGCCAACCCCCATCAATCCAATCAGGAAAAATAAAATTCCAATAATTAACAAAAAATCTTTTCTTTTAAATGCCAAGTAATTTTGTGTTCTTTGCTATTGATAAAAAGATAATGCCAAACTCAGACAAATAGATTATTTCATTCAAAGTTCCATACTCTAACTCTTCTTCATCGTTCAGCGAATAATATGACAATCCTTTGTATAAATATCTAAAATGGGAGCGGCGTGATTCGAACACGCGATCTCTGCGTCCCAAACGCAGAATCATACCAAGCTAGACCACGCTCCCAGCGAACAAAATCAAAAGCCCAATTTAAGACAATAGATTTTAAATGAGCTAATCAGAGATAGCGCATGGCATATGATGATTATATTAAAGCAGGAAAAATTGCAGGAGAAGTTAGAGAAAATGTTAGAAAGACGGATTGGGTTGGAAAAACAGTTTATGAGATTTGCGAATATGTAGAAAGCGAGATCAAAAAACGTGGTGCTAAATGTGCATTTCCAGTTAATACCAGTATTAACGAAGTAGCTGCACACTATACAGCAGAACCTAATGATGAAATAACAATAACAGATACTGATCTTGTGAAGATTGATCTTGGTGCACAAATTGATGGATATATTGCAGATACTGCAGTCACGGTTTGCTATAATCCAGAATTTGATTTATTAGTTCAAGGTGCAGAATCTGCATTAAAGAATGCAATGTCAATGATGAAGATTGGTGTCAAATCAAGTGATGTTGGAAGAACGATAGAAAAAACCATCAAAGATTTGGGATTATTGCCAATTGCAAATCTTAGCGGACATTCTTTAGAACAATATACAATTCATGCAGGAAAATCAGTACCAAATATTTGGTCAATTGGTTCTTTTACATTCCAAGGAGAGCAAGCATTTGCATGTGAGCCTTTTGTAACAACAGGAGAAGGATTAGGATTTGTTCATGAAGGAAAAGTAGCAAATATCTTCTCTCTAACATCAAGAAAAAAGACCAAGGATAAGAAAGCCGATGAGATGTTAGATTACATTTGGAGTAATTTCAATTTATTACCATTTGCATTAAGATGGTTACTTGAAAAATGGGAAGAGAAAGAGGCAAGAGAAATTCTGGAGATTTTGATCAAGAAAAAAGCTGTTCATGCATATCCTGTACTAGTAGAAGGAAATGGTCAAAGAGTAGCTCAAGCAGAACATACATTCATTCCAAATGATAGCGGAGTTACAATCACGACTAATCCATAGTCACGCCAAAAATTTTTGTGATCAACATTTTTCCATTACAGTCCGAACAATTTTCAGAAGAAGAAAATACAAAATCCCCATCAGTGAATTTTCGTTTTTTTAAGATTTTACAGGAATTACATTCTAGAGACGTATAACACGTAGTAAGTTTGTTTTTTGATTTACTCATTGTGATACACCTATTGTATTTCCTACACCTATTACTAGAATTGTTTGTCCGGAAGTAGTATTTTCTCTAATCATTTGGTAAAGTTCTTCTCTTACAGTATTTGCTTTATCTGCGATGTCTTGAGTCATCAAAGTAATTGCTTCATGAATTGACTGTTTAACAACAAGAGCCAAGATAGGAATTTGATTTTTTGTTGCTATTTCTTCAATTTTAAATCTCTCAGTTCCAATACCACCAATTGCTGCACCAAAACCTTTAGCTATTGATGCAGAATCCTCACCTTCAAGTTTTAATGATGCGTCAATCATTATAACAAGATCAGGTTTTTTATACAAAATAATCTTTTCAAAGCCATCACCTGGGCGACCAACAGTTGCATTTGGACCTTCAGCTTTTAATAAAAGTAATTCTCTATCTTCAAAAGTAGTTTTGGACCACACAGTTTCAAATGCTGCAGATTCTTTAGTAGTGCTTAACATCATTTCTCCGATTATCATTGGTCCAATACTATCACCTATTGGTTGACCATTTTTTATTGCAGGCATTGCATCTTTTAGTGCAACCGCCTCTTCCATTATGAAAGGAATCATCATTTGTAAAGGTAAGATTAATGGAAAATTCTTTTGTTTTTTTGCAGTAAGATATAGATGACGAGTGTGTTTATAGAATAATTGTAAAGTGGTAACTATTTCTAATAAATTTTGAAGTTTGGATAATTGTACAGATGACAAATCAGAGAACATCCCATTAATTTGTAAACGAATAAAATCTTCTCGTGAACGAACTAAATGATTTATTTTAGAAATTATGCCATTAGGATCCATATCTACAGGCATTATTGTGAAATAGTCAAAGAAACTATCTAATTTTTTTGAAGGATCATTAATCGGAGTGAGATTAGTCTTCACGTAATTTAGAAAATCTTTTTTAGTTGAGGCGGTGTATTCTTCTAATTTTCCAATATCCTTTTTTATTTCATTTGAGGATATTAATAATTGAATTCGCTGTCCGTAGAAAACAAAAATAATAACAGGCAGTATCCAGATTAGCATCATTAGCGTATCAATATCTTCGCCAACCCATGTCAAAAATTCATTAAAATTAAAATCCAAGATTCCCAACAATCATCCACTTTGATTTTGTAATTTAACCATATCCATCTAATTGATATAAAAATTACATAATTTCACGAGTAATTTTATTAATGATATTTTATATGATTTGATATGCCACAGACAAAACCAATTATTAGTATTGAGAATGTAGTAGCATCAGCTACAGTAGACCAAAAGATGGATCTTAATGATATAACAAAAAAATTTCCAGATATCGAATATCATCCAGAGCAATTTCCAGGTTTGGTTTTTAGATTAAAAAGTCCAAAAACTGCAACATTGATTTTTACTTCTGGAAAGATGGTGTGTACGGGTGCAAAATCAGAACAAATGTCAAAAAATGCTGTTAAAACAGTAGTAGAAAAATTAAGAAAAGGAAAAATCAAAGTGAAGAAAAATGCGGTGGTAACAATTCAGAATATTGTTGCGTCAATTAACTTAGGTGGAAGAATTCATTTAGAACAAGCAGCTCGAACATTACCAAGAAGCATGTACGAACCTGAACAATTCCCAGGTTTGATTCACAGAATGCTTGATCCAAAAACAGTCATTTTGCTATTTTCTTCAGGTAAACTTGTATGTACAGGCGCAAAGAAAGAACCTGATGTTTATCGTTCAGTAAATAATTTACACGTTCTTCTAGAAGAAAAAAAGTTAATGGTTTATGATTAGAAGTTTATTTGATCTTTGTTCCTTCAGGAACGTTATCATCAACTGTTAACCAGAATGGTTTATCATCAACATCAGCTGCTAATAACATTGCATTCGATTCAATACCAGCCATTTTTTTAGGTTCTAGATTTGCCACAACTATCACTATTTTTCCAACTAGATCTTCAGGCTCATAAAATTGTGCCCCACCTATTATTACATTACGTTCTTCATCACCAAGAGATATGATACCTTTGATGATTCGTGATTTTTCAGGAATTTTTTCTGCCGATATGATTTTTGCTACACGTAGATCTAATTTAGAAAAATCATCATATGAAATATTATCCATAATAATTAGAATATAGACGGTTTAAAATTAATTTCTAAATTTTAAGACTTACAATTTCAAAAGTTAGTAATTTATCATGGAATCAAATGGAATGATACGAAAATGGAGATTTCATGTAAAGTCCTAAATGATATTTTGAGAGATTCTCAAAAATATGATGAACAAAAAGAAATGTGAAGATCTAGAAAAAGATGGGAAAGTGCATAAAATGAATGACTTGTACAATTTGTGCGAAGAATTTGAAGGGTTACAAGAGACTTGAAAAATAATGGAAGAGATTATAACAATTGTTAAATTATAATATTCACAAAATAATTGATATTGTTGGAAAAATTAAACTTTGACGTAATAGTAGTTGGAGGAGGACCTGCAGGAGCGTCTGCTGCACGAATAGCAGCAGAAAATGACTGTACAGTTGCATTAATTGAGAAAGAAAAAGAGATTGCAGAAACTGTTCGAACAAGTGGAGTTACATGGATTTCAGACATAAAGCACTTTGGAATTCCTGATGAATGTTATAATCCAATAAAGAAATTTTCTTTTCGTTCTCCAAAGAATTCAGTCACAATTTCAGATGAGGTTGCAAAAGCAGCAGTGTTGGATGTGAGAAAGACCTATAGATTTTTAGCTAAAAGAGCACAAAATGCAGGAGCAAGAATATTTGTCAGTACAAATGTTTCAGATATTATAAAGAATTCAAAAGGAAAATGTGCCGGAGTCATTGCAAAGTCATATGAAAAAAAAATTCAATTTAACGGAAAAGTGATAATCGATGCAAGTGGATTTGCATCAGTGGTTGCTAAAGAATTAGGATATGTAAAACAATGGAAAAAGTTTGGTGTTGGTGCAGAATTTGAAGTAAAGACAGAAAAATTAGAGTATGATAATTGGTGGTTGATGGTTGGACAAGAATATTCACCTGCAGGATATGCATGGATATTTCCTACTTCAAAGAATACTGCAAGGATTGGAGTAGGAATTGGAAAGCCAGATTCAGATGTTGATCCTACAATTAGATTAAATGAATTAATTGATAGGAAAATTGGACCAATTAAGGATTTAGGAAAAATTGAAAAAAATGAATTTCATTATGGGCTGATTCCAAATGAAGGATTAGCACGAAAGACAGTTTATGATAATGTAATTCTAGTAGGGGATTCAGCAGGTCAAGCAAATCCTTTGGTATTAGAAGGAATAAGATATGCAATCAGATTTGGAGAGGTTGCAGGAAAGGTTGCAGCAGATGCAATAAAAAACAATGATACGTCAGAAACATCATTAATGCCGTACGAAAAAGAATGGAGAAAAGCTATCGAATCAAAAATTAATTCTGCAGTTAAAGTTCAAAATAGGTGGGTTGGATTAACTGATGAAGAATGGGATAAAGAATTAGACATAATTAATGAGTTAACAGCAGACGAATTCTTAGATTTTATTCGTGCGGATTTTGGTGTTTCAAAAATGGTAAGGCTCGCAACGCATCACCCAAAGATGATTGTGAGGCAATTGTTCAACATGGTCAAAGGCACATAATTTACAATCATATTTGTAAGGTAAGGCTTTATTCATCCATATTTTGTCGAGAATTGTATGGCGTTTGAAAAATCAGAATCAGGTCTAGTTCGAAGCCTATCTCTAAAAGATTCAGTGATGATTGGAGTTGCATCAATGATTGGAGGGGCGATTTTTGTTCTTGTAGGACCAGGAATGGCTCAAGCAGGAGCAGCATTGATGATTGCATTTTTGCTCAATGGAATAATCACAGTATTTACCGCTCTAACATATGCTGAATTAGGATCTGCATTTCCTGCAACAGGAGGAGGTTATAAATGGGTCAGAGCGGGATTACCAAGACCTAATGCATATCTTAGTGGATGGATGGCATGGTTTGGACATACAATTGCGGGAAGTCTTTATGCAGTTGCATTTGGATCTTTTTTTGCACATCTATTAAGGACATCAGGGGTTATTGGAGACGACATAGGAATTCCAGTAGACAAAATTCTAGCAGCAATCGCAATAATTATTTTTATATTCGTTAATGTAAGAGGTTCATCAGATACTGGTAAAGTTGGAAATGCTATTACATTTACACAATTAGCAATTATTGGAATACTAATTGCAGCCGCAATAGGTGCAATGATGTTTGCGAATCCAAATTGGTCTGATAATTATACAGATTTTCTTCCTAGCGGAGTAGCAGGATTAGCATTAGCAATGGGGCTGACATTCATTGCGTTTGAAGGGTATGAAATAATTTCACAAGCAGGGGATGAAATAAAAAATCCTAAGAGGAATATTCCGCGAGCAATTCTAATTTCACTTGGAATTGTTGTGTCAATTTACATTTTATTCACATTTGTTTTCATAGGAGGATTAAATGAAACAGTGATCGGAATGCCCGCGTGGGAATTCATTGGGAGTTTTGGAGAATTAGGAATAATAGAAGCAGCAGATCAATTTCTTCCATATGGAGCATTAATTGTGTTAGCAGGTGGGTTGGTTTCAACACTTTCTGCATTAAACGCTACTACATTTGCAGCAAGTAGAGTGAGTTTTGCAATGGGTGTACAATACAATCTACCTTATGTGTTTAGTAAAATTCATCCAAAATATCACACACCATTTGTTGCAACAATTGTTTCAGGTGTAATTATGTTAATTCTTGCATTATCTATGGATTTGACTGCAATTGCATTTGCAGCAAGCGTAATGTTTCTATTTTTATTTACACAAGTAAATTTAGCATCAATTACAATTAGAAGATTATACGCATCTACAGTAGATTATGGATTCAAGACCCCGCTTTTCCCATTAATTCCAATTTTAGGCATTGTAACAGCAGCTGGATTGTCAATTTACTTACTATTTACACATCCAGAAAGTTGGATAATTGCTATAATTTGGATAATAATTGGTTTTATTATTTACAAATTTTATACATCAAAAAAAGAATTGGAACACAATGCACCACTTGTTTTTACACAAGGTCCAAAGTTACGTAAGAAATACAGAGTTTTGATGGTATTTGATAAACGTACTGCAGAGAGAATGTACAAGATGGCAAAAGCAATTGCCAAAGATAAAGATGGAGAGATTACAGTTTTAGATATAGTTAATGTTCCACGTCAGACTCCATTATCATTAACACATGGATTTGGAGAAAAAGGACTAAAAGCCATAGAAGAATTCAAAAGAGAGATTACAGGGTCACTACGAAACAGATACCTAGTAAGACTAGCACACGATCCAACAGAAGCAATTTTACAAACTAGCGAAGAACAGGACATCAATACATTATTGGTGGACTTTGACTTTTTGAAAAATAATAGAAAATTACTTTCATTGACAACATGCGATATAATTGGCGTACGATTAAGAAAAACGTTTGATGAGGATATCAATAACATAATTGTGGCATATGATAAAGGAAGACACAGTGATCTTGGATTAGAGCTTGCAAGTTCTTTTCAAAAGGTTGAAAAATCAAGAATTAGAATAATTAGAGGAGTAGTGGAAGATCCAAAAGAAGAAACCCAAATAGTAAATAGAATTAATGATAAAATGTTTGAGTTAGAATTACCAAAAATTCAATTTGAGAAAGTTTATTCTGATTCAAATATAATTACAGAATTATTATCTAATTTCAAAAAAGAAAAAAATGCTTTGTTGATACTTGGTGCAGGAAACCAGACAGATGCAGCATTTAGTCCAAAAACACTAAGTATTTTGGATAAAAGTGGAAAATCAGCCATAATAGTTAGAAATCATAGATTTTCAGAGGTACATGTAAGATCTTTTGCCAATTTCATCATTCCTAAAATAATTCAAGTAAAATTCATCTACCAAATTTATGTTAACATAATGCAGAAAATTTACTCGATGAAAGCAAAATCCCATAAAGAAAGGGATGATGATTATGAGTATACACAATAGATTTGCAGAATTAGATTTTTTTCTTTTGATAACACTTGTAAACTAATCCAGTAATTACCATCAATACTGCTGTAATTCCAGACCACATTACAAATGCAACAAGATTAGTATCTGCCATAAATTAATGCCAAAATACATCAAAATAAACTTGGATAAGGCTAATATTTTCGATTTAAAGAAAATGAATATGGCAGAAATTAGAACATATGTAATAATCAATTCTACTCAAGAAAAAGTTTGGGACATAATATCTGATATTGATAATGAGCCAAAATTTTGGAAAGGGACTAAAGAGGTTAGAAACATTTCAAAAAAAGACAACCAAATTTCACGTGAAATAACAATTGCGTTTCGTGATCAAAAATGTTTACAAGAAGTAACAATTGTCCCTAAAGAGACCATTAGAGCAGTGTTTACAGAAGGCGTTATAGTAGGAGAGAAAACGCTTACATTGAAAAAAGTGAATGATTCATGTAAACTGGAAGCAATTTGGGATGTAAAACTTTCGGGCATGATGGGAATGTTTACCGGAATGATAAAAAAACATATCAAAAGTGGAACAGAACAAGCATTGCAAGCAATCAAAAAAGAAGTGGAAAATTAATGGTAGATATAATAATTGATATTTTTAATTTTGTTTTTACAATAATTTTAATAGGAGTTTTTTTTGCGTGGCTTTCATTAATGTACTCTATGTTTCAATCATTTACTAAAACACCATTTTTAGATAGATTCACAGATAATAGCACTTTAACTCCTAGAGTATCAGTAATACTTCCTGCAAGAAATGAAGAAAAGTATATTTCAAAATGTTTAGAAACATTAAGTACACAGGATTACAATGATTTTGAAATAATAGCAATTGATGATTCGTCAGAAGACAAAACAGGAGAAATTATTGAGGGGTTTGCAGAAAAAGATTCAAAGATTATTCATGTTACTGCACGAGAAAAACCAGAAGACTGGATGGGAAAAAATTGGGCATGTATGGAAGGATTCAAAAAAGCAACAGGAGATCTAATGCTATTTACAGATGCGGATACAAAATTTGAAAAAAATGTGATTACGTTAGCAGTATCTCATCTACAATCAGAAAACCTTGATGCATTAACAGTTATTCCAAGATTACGTTGTATAGATAGAATAACAAAAATAACTTTACCAATGTTATCTACTTTTTTGCATTCAAGATATTCTGCATTAAATGTGAATAATCCTAAAAAGAAGGTTGGTTACTTTTTTGGAAGTTTTTTTGTAATTAAACGAAAGGTGTATGAGGAAATTGGAACTCATGAGAAGGTCAAACAAGAAATAATTGAAGATGGAGCATTAGGAAAGATAACAAAAGAATCAGGATATGCATTAAAGATGGTCAGAGGTGAACATTTGATAGAGGCACTGTATTCACGAAGCTCAAAAGAAATGTGGAATGGATTAAAACGACTAATGGTTCCGCTTTATCATCAAAATTCTAAATCTGCAGTAGGAGTGTTTTTTGCTGTACTATTCATTTTGTTTATGCCTATCCCATTACTCACATACGCAGTAATTGCCTTTGAACCAAATTTATCATTTACAACTTTACTAATTTCTGCAATTATTTCCACAATTACAATTTTTTCAGCATCAATTATGGAAACAAAAATGGGGTTAAATCTAAGCATAGTAAATTCAATTTTTGCACCTGTTGGAAGTATTATCGTAGTTTTAGGATTTCTTTCAGGAATTTTACAGGCAAACAAGTCTACAGCAGTTTCATGGAGAGGTAGAAAGTACTCAGTAAAGGAATTCTCTCAGAATTATCTTAAAGTATGACACTACAGTAAAGATTATAGTTTCTTCAAAATGAGTTTGATTATGGCAAATAATGGAACTGTTGTAGTAGGAGTAATTGCGGCTGTAGCATTAATTTTTACATTGTTTGTTTATTTTGATTCTAACACCGAAAATGTACTAAATGAAGAAAATGTAACAAATGAGACCAACACACATTCTGTTGATGAGATTGTAGGAGTGGCACAAAGTATTGGAGGGGTTGTAGAAAAAGATAAAGATATTTCAGAAGTTGTTGATAAAGTAGAAGCTATTGAAAAGAAAATAGAAGCTATTGAAAAGAAAATAGAAGCTATTGTAGAGATGGTAGAAGTGGATGTTGAATTTTCATTAGCTGAAATTTTTGGAATAGCAGAAGAAAGTGTTGTTCAAGTTAATGTTCTTAGAGGTAATGATGGAGGAATAGGTTCAGGGTTTGTGTATTCAAATGAAGGATACATAATAACTAATCAACATGTTGTGAAAGATTCAACAAAAGTAACAGTAACATTTCTTGATGGAGAATCATACATAGGAGACGTGGTAGGAAAAGATAGGGATTTAGACATTGCAGTTGTAAAAGTGAATGCATCTAATTCAACATATTTACAACCACTCATAATTGGAGATTCTTCAAAACTAGCAGTTGGCGAAAAAATTGTAGCCATTGGAAACCCATTTGGATTATCAGGTTCAATGACATCCGGAATTGTGAGCCAAATTGGCAGATTATTACCACAAGATACAGGATATTCAATTCCAAATGTAATACAAACTGACGCAGCAATTAATCCAGGAAATTCAGGAGGGCCTCTATTTAACATGAAAGGAGAAGTTGTAGGAATTAATACAGCAATACAATCAGCAACAGGTGAATTTACAGGAGTTGGTTTTGCAGTTCCATCAAATACAGTAAAGAAAGTAGTGCCAGTGTTGATCAAAGATGGTGAGTTTAAACATCCATGGATGGGCATTTCAGGAACAGATGTTGATCCAGAACTTGCTGAAATGAGAGGATTAAAAAGTTCAAAAGGTTTTGTAGTAATTTCAGTAATTGAAGGAAGTCCAGCAGAAAAAGCTGGAATGAAGGGAGTAACCCAAACGAGAGAAAAAGATGGAAGAGAATTTCCAGTTGACGGAGACATCATAGTAGCAATTGATGGAAAAACGGTCAGAAAGATTTCAGACATATTGATTCACCTACAAAGGGAGAAAACAATTGGAGATGAAATGATTCTTACAGTTTTAAGAACTGGAGTATCTTTTGATTTAACAATGATTCTTGAGGAAAGACCTAGATAAAATTTCTACAAAATTAAATAGCTCATATTGAATTTTTAAACATTGAGTAAATTACAATTTGATTTTGAGATAATTCAAAAAATTAATGAATCAAAAGATATCAAAAAAAATGAGATTTTTCAATTAGCAAAAAATGCACCAAAAAAAATTATATTCGATACCGCATCTAAACTGAGAGATAAAAGAAAAGGGAAGAACATTAGTTTTTCAAAAAAAGCATTTTTCAATATAATTAATCTCTGTAGAGATACATGTTCATATTGTACTTACAAAGCAGAACCTAATGATACAAAATTATCATTGATGAATAAGCAAACAGTAAAAGATTTAGCAATAATGGCAAAAAAATACAATTGTACTGAGGCATTGTTTGTTACAGGTGAAAAACCAGAGCAAAAATATTCAGAAGCAAAAAAATGGTTAAAAAATGAAGGATTTTCATCTACAGCAGAATATTTGATTCATTGTTCAGAGACGGTACTGAACGAAGGGGTTTTTCCTCATACCAATGCAGGAAATCTCACGAAAAATGAAATGAAAGAATTACAAAAAACAAATGTGAGTTTGGGATTAATGCTTGAAAACTCTAGTCCAAGATTAAGAGGAACAGGAATGCCTCATCAAGATGCACCAAGTAAGGAACCAAGTGCTAGATTAAGTATTTTGAAAAATTCCGGAGAATTAAAAATTCCAATGACCACAGGGATTTTAGTTGGAATAGGAGAAACTATGGAAGAATGTATTCAATCCATTTTAGATATTAAACAAATTCAAGATAAATATGGAAATATTCAAGAGATCATCTTACAGAATTTTCATCCAAAACCAAAAACAACAATGTCTCAACATACAACACCAGAAGAAGATTATTTCAAAATGATAGTAGCATTGTGTAGAATTATTATGCCAGATACAAATATTCAGATTCCTCCTAATTTGTCACCAGATAATTATGAGGAGTTTTTATCAGTTGGGATTAATGATTGGGGAGGGATTTCACCAATTACATCAGATTATGTGAATCCAGAATTTTCATGGCCAAATATTAAAAATGTTGAAAAGAAATGTAATGATTCTGGCTTTTCATTTAAAGCTAGATTTCCAGTATATCCAGAGTTCATTTCACTAGTAAACAAAGATCTAAAGCAAAGAATATCTTTAATTGCTGACGGAGAAAATTACGTTAAAGAGAGTTATTGGAAATGAATTTAGATAATAAAGATATAGATGGAATTTTGCAATATGCAGATCCAGTAATTGCAGCAATCCTCAATAAAGCTATTTCTGGAAAAGATATCACATCTAGAGAAGCACTAATTCTATTTGATGCAAAAGGAATTGATTTTCAACTTGTTGGTAAAGTCGCAGATCATTTACGAAGAAAAAAGGTAGGAAATACAGTAACTTATGTGGTTAATAGAAATATCAATTTCACAAATGTGTGCATAAAACAATGTGGCTTTTGTGCATTTAGTAGAGACTTTAGAGAAGAAGAAGGCTATACACTTCCTATTGAAGAGATTACAAGAAGAGCAA
>Ga0315316_10001008_pt1 | contig 19316 bp, 8 predicted proteins | sample M160m3416metaG_FD_203702 | JGI IMG/M metagenome (GOLD analysis project Ga0315316, IMG submission 203702) | Ammonia-oxidizing marine archaeal communities from Monterey Bay, California, United States - M1 60m 3416 | ecosystem: Environmental > Aquatic > Marine > Intertidal zone | place: USA... | reverse complement strand
ACCAGTCACATTACCTGTCACAGGTCCAGAAAAACTAGTAGCAGTACAAATACCAGTAAATACAGCATTACCAACAGATACACCAGAACCAACAAAACTTGTAGCAGTACAAATACCAGTAATTATTATACCACTATTTGTTGTTTCAAGTTTTACGCTTCCACCATCAAATAATTCAACTTTATCTGTGACTTTTACTTGAGTAACAGATGAATAATTGTCATTAGAAAGAATAACTAGACCACCTGACCCTCTAAAACTATTAGCACCTAGATCTGCCCCATTAATAGTTAAAACATCCGTTCCAGGATTATAAGTAAGTCCAGAACCACCATCAACAACACCAGCAGACGTTTGGAACAAAACAGCTTGAGAAGCATTATTATTTGTTCCTGAAACGGCAGGAATCGTTAATGTACCACCAGATATAACAGAACCAGCGAACGTGGCGGCTCCTGTATAGTAAAGAGCGATCTTACCATCAGATGTCCAGAATGCATGGGTAGATGAACCACCGATATGGCAGTCTGAAGAAGCACCGGAGTAGTCGACTTCTATCTCACTATTGAACGTACCCTTTCCGGCGAAAGTGGATACACCAGATACATTTAAATCATCAACTTCTATTTGTCCTACTACATTTAGTGTATTTCCATCAAATGTTAGTTTAGAATTATCATCAATAGATCCATTTGTTCCAGCAATAACAACTCTTCCTGATGTTAAATCTGATACACTAGCAGATTCTGCAACAAGTTCAGTTCCATTAAATGTTAGTCCAGAATCATCTTCTAAAGCTCCATTTGTTCCAGCAATAACAATTCTATTGTTTGTTAGATCAGATACTGTTGCTGAAGATAATATACTCTCCCCTCCAGATATATTAGCTCCACCATCACAATCTATAGCCCCTACAAATGTAGATATACCAGAAACTTTTATCTGAGTACCTTCTATATTAGAAGTTTGATTATCCGCATTTATAGTTACTCCCCCATAAGCTGCAGAAACACTTATATTACTACCAGCGGTTATCTGAGTAACAATACCAACATAAAGACTCGATCCATCACCAATGATATCATATATTTCATTAAAATTTGTATTTACTTTGGTAGCACCAGCTAACAAAGAATCACCAGTTCCGTCGTTTGGCGCACTACCTGTAAGAATACTTTGCTTCGCCATTATTATTTAAAAATAGTTTTCCGTAAAAGTATTTATTATTTAAATATCAACTGTTGTTTCAAGTACAAATTTCAAAGGTTTAACTCTATTTACCAATGCAGAAGTTGAAATTCCAGAATAACCATTGTTACCATAGAAATTAAAGCTCTTGGGTTTAATTCTAGTATCAAGAACAATCTTACCCCAATTAAATGATCCAAAATTAGTGGAGGAAGATATACCACCAGAATATGTCGTATATTCTTGAATATCAAATGTCTCTACATTTGAATCAAATTTAATCAAAGAAGAATCATATGATTGTGTACTAATACCACCAACATTACAAAATACTCTCCTAACTGTTGTGTTTCCAACACCAATAACATTAATATCATGAATATAAGTACTGTTTACTTGATATACAGTATCCAAGAATTTATCTGTAACAGATATTATTGATAAACTATCATCTCTACTAATAACAGTACCTTCAGCAAATTCAGATGAAGAATTGTATACTGAGAAATAATCACCAGCAGATATTCCACTAATTGATGTAGAACCAAATCCAACATAATTACCATCTCTAATTTGAGAATCAATATCAATGAATAAATCAAATATAATTTTATTGTCTCCGGAAATAGTACTTACACCATATCCAACTAAAGTGCCATAATCACCATAATAAGTATTTACTCCAATATTTTCTGATTTTACTGTAGGAGACTCAATTAATACGATTGGTGGATTAGTTGAAGTATATCCAGATCCAACATCTGTAATAGTTAATTGAGAAACACTTTCGTCAGAAATTGATGCTGTTGCGGTTGCTTTAGAATCACCAGCACTAATAATAACTGATGGAACAAAAGAATATCCAATACCAGTATTAGTAATATCAAATGAGTCGATAGTTCCTGTATCAGAAACTATAGCTGTTGCGGAAGCACTAACTACACTATCTTGAGATATGATACGAATACTCTTATGATAATTTACATCTCTAGTTTGCAAATTAAACTCATTTTGGCTATTAAAAATTGGAACCAAACTATCAACATAAACTATTGTACTAGCATAACTAACTGGTTGAATTAAATATGATGTTGGATAAACAAGTGGTTCATAATTAATTCTATCTTTACCAATCTTCTTACCATTAATAATAATATCAGATGTTTGCTTAATCCAAGTTACTGGTCTTATTATAGTAGTATCATCAGTAACACCAGGATTATTATACGAATCATATGGATTAGTTTCAACAAAATCAACAGCTTCAACTTCTATCACACGTCTTTCACTTTGATCCCAACTAATACTTTGACCTTTATTTGGATCATTATCAATATCAACAATATCACCAATATGTACATTTTCAATAATATCCTTATATAATACATCAATACCACTAGTTCCTTTATAGAAAATCAATTTAGAAGAGTCACCCTCATCAGGAGGCTCAGCAAATGTAATTCTACTACCACCTCTGAATTCATAAGCAACTTCTGGCTCCTGTAATACTCCATTAATGAATACTAATAAAACATTATTAATATTAATATTAGAACCTCTACGAGCTTTAGTAGCAAATGGCTCACCAGATAAAGTTAATTTAAATACTCTATCAATTCCATTAAATTTTGAATCTAGTTCATCTAGAGATTGGAACAATCCCATAGACCAACCATTAAATTTATCAACATGTAATTTGTCTATGTTTAATTGGAATTCTTTAAAGGTTTTTGTTGTATCAGTAGGAATACCAGATGTTCCACCAATTGCAAAAGTCAATATCTCCTTATTACCATAACTCTCACCAAAATTCTTAATTTCAAAGTCTATTACACTAGAACCTTGGCCAACTACAATATCTACTGTTGCATTTTGTCCAGATCCTTGAGTAGATGATGAACTGTAAATCAAAGGGATATTAGTATAGCTAAATGGATCATCAAATACAACATCTGGTGGATTTGTTGATGTATATCCAGCACCAGGATTAGTAATAGCAATACTTACTATATGACCACCACTTATAGCAGCTGTTCCAATAAATTCAATACTAGGAGTTCCATCACTATAAGTTTGAACACCAACATTAACAAATGTTTGAATACCAGATCTATATCCAGATCCAGTATTTGCAATACTAACAGATGTAATAGTACCACTAGTAGAAACAATAGCTGTTCCTCCAGCTGCCACTAAAGGTTGATATGCAAATCCTTCTGAAGATCCAACAGAAACAATACGGCCACCTGAAGGATATTCACCAGATTGAGAAGTACCACCATAACTATCAGAACCGGTAAATGTTACACTGGTGATGCCAGATGTCTCACTTAATCTATAATTTTCTGACTGTAGTTGAGGTCCATATGGCTCTTGGAATACATTATTAACTAAAATAATTGCATTATCTGTAGAAAAACCAACAACATTAGAATCTGATGATTTTAAACTAAATGTACTCTTAATTCCAGTAAATTCTGATGAAATATCATCAAAAATAAAGTTTCCAGTATAAGTTGGGTTGGTTTTATTAAGTCCACCCGTTCTCATAAATGTTCTACCTTGGAAAGTAGAATTAGTTGTAATTCCAGTCCAATCTCTATAATCAGGATTTCCTGTAGTAGTACTTAAGGGAACTTGGCCATAAGGTGGATCAGAAAAATGTATTGAATTATATACAATATTATAATTTCCTGTAATCTTATTAACAGCAGTTCCGGCTGTATGGAAACCAAGTGTTGTGCCCATAGTTGCTCTAAGGACTGACAAATTATTTGGATTTCCAGAAATACCAACTTCATGAACAGTTATAATTTCATCTTCTATCTGTAACAAATCACCAGCAAAAATTGAAGTAACTCCAGTAAGTGGTATAATAGTATCATATGCTATAAGTTGATCCAATTCAGAAGAAATTGTCGTATTTGTTATTGGTGATTGAATAATATTATCAATGGTTATTAATGATTTTGTATTTGTATTTGTAGCATTAATACTATGTGAGGTTCCTATACCAACAGAAGAGAATTCAAATACATCAGGAATTAATTGTAAAGCCTTTTCTGCAGTGTCAGTAAATCTTATATTTGAATTATCAACTTTAACAATATAAACTTCATGTGGAAGTTTATCAGTGAGTCCAATTCCTGTAACCGTAGTAGTTTCAATTCCAACTGCATTATTGGTTCCTTCACCACTATAACTATAAATTAATTTTTCTCCACTAACAAAGAAATGATCATCAATTGTTATTGTGTTATTTGTGGTATTAATAACATCTCCATCATTACCATTAAACCGCCTTCTAAAAATTTCTTTATCATTATGTCTAAGATTGAATGCAGTTTTAAGATCTAATTGTGTTCCAACATAATTGCCAAAACCATCATTAATAGTGATATTATCAGATATTACTTCATTGTTATTAGAATTTTCATTATAAACTAGAAGTTCTGAAGAATATGTTCTAACTTCTACATTAGCACTAGCAATTGGAGTGAATGTTAATATAACTTTACCACCACTAGCTGTTGTTACCCCAAAAGTACCAAGTCCAACGCCAGTAGTAACATTACCAAATTCAACTATTCCTTGATTGGAAGAAGAATTTACAATAGCCACTTCAGACATTTGATACTGATTATTTGTAGTATCTTCTACAGAAATTACGTGATATGCCGCTTGATATGGTGATACATAAGTTGAAATACCAATAGCTGAAGGTGATCCAGAAGAAGGAATAGTGGTTAAAGTTGAAAATACCTTACCGGTTGAATATAAAGTAGTACCACCTACACTAGTTTTTGTATTATTGGTTATAGAAATAATAGAAGCTGTTGCATCAATAGCAACATTAGGATTAACTGGAGAAAGAGTAATGTTAACATTACCACCAGAAATACTAGCCCCAAAGGTTCCAAGTCCAACAGATCCAACACTATCAGAATTGCTCATATCACCATATTCTAGTAAATGAACATTAGTTCCATCATGTACAATACTAAGTTCCACAATACTGAAATTATTACTAGTATCTTTTAGTTGTACATTAACTTTAGATGATCTGTAAGTTGATGCTATTGATACAATAGTATCAGTACCTGCTCCGGCTGCAACATTTTTTCTGGATCCACTTAATTTAACACAATCACCAAAATTAATTGGTGAACTACATGGATTACAAAGAGTATCATCATCTATAATAGATAGATTCAATGCACTCATTTGATAAGAATTATACTTAAACTTATTCGGATAAAATACTAAATCCCATCCACCAGAAGTTACAAGATAATCATGATAACCCAACTGTAAATATGAATCTAATATAGCATATTCATTACTATAAGCAGTATTATTATTTTGGATCATCGATACAATTGAGAATTGTACCTCATCAATATATTTTACATCTTTAACTAAAGTTAATACTCTATTATAAGTTCTATTAGAATTGAAAGAAGATACCTTAGAATACTTAGTTTGTCTTGGATTACTATTAAAACTACCACTAAAGTCATCAATTTTTAAAACTCTATTACCAATGGATTCCCAATAATCCATCAAATCTCTATTTTTAAATACAATATCCTTAGATATCAAGTTATCATCAATTTTAAGGGTTTCTTCAGACACATAATCAAAATTATAGAAAGCATTTAAATTACCATGTCCAGTAATATCAATAAGACTCTCAATATTAGAATCATCAGGAAGCATAACAGCTCCATCAGTGTCTTCACCACTTTCAATAACAAGATCACTAAATTTAGCAAATCCACTAATATGACCCAAAGAACTTATCGGATCATTCCAAGTTTCTAATGGAATTCTAGATTTTAAAGAATAAGAGAAATTCTGATAATACTCATTATTAGGAATTTTTTGTAAATTATCATCTAAAAATCCTACATTTGTTCTCCAACCATCAGTCATAGATGCGCCAGCACCTGTAATAAATGATGATTGGAAATTGATTTTATCTTTAATCAATCCTTGAGTATTAGATCCAACACCCTTTACAATAGTACCAACTTCAAATTCTTTACTAGTTGAAACTTTTAAGAAATTATTCTTTTTATCCCAACTTTCAACAAATCCAATATTACCATCATTAGAAACCATTTCATCTTTATGAAATTTCTTTGTTACCAAATCAGAATCAAATATTGCTAATTCATTCTCTCTAATTACTCTACCTAAAGATTTTGATAAATCGACATTTCCTGGATGAATATTTTTTGGAACAAAATCTTCCATACTATATTCAATGTAAGGACGTGCTCCACCAACAGAAAGTGAACTATTAGTTACATTAAACAACCTATAATCATAATTTGATGAATTGTATCCAGTTCCAGTACTTGCAATACCAACATTAAGACCCTCTACAAATACATTATCTCCAACAACAAATGGGAAAATGTCTTCATCTTCATTTGTAAAAATACCATTAATATATAATCTCACTGTTTGAGTGGATGATTGATATGTAAGAGAACTAATACCAACACCATTAGAATTAATTGTTGGAATAATTCTTGGAGGAGTATTAAACATTCCGGTACTATTTTTAAAAATAGTAACTTCGGTGTCACCAAGTTCATATCTGATATCTAAATCTTCTACAACTTTATTGCTATAACCATCAATAACTACTAGTGTAGGTGATTTTAAATAATTCAAACCAGCTGAGGAAATACCAATCCTTTTAAATGTAGATAATGATTCTATCTCAAGAATTTCTGGAAGATTTGCTGTGGGTCTAAGTGTATTATCTGTTGGATAATCAAATCCAACATTATCCATTTTACTACTAATTATTTTACCAATATTAGTACTATATGCTTCGACAAGTGCTCCACTACCTTTATCACTAGTAATAGTAGTAATCCCTGGCAATGATTGATATTGATATCCTTTATCAAATATCTTAATCCTTGAAATAGGCCCAGATGCGTTTTCAGAATCTGTTTGATAAGTTGAATCTGAATTTAATTTATTATACTCAATATTATCTGGAATTTTAGACAGATTAAATGAGAATGTGGTAGATCCAATACCAGAAATAACATGCTTGCCATCATAAACCGTAGATACTATATTAATTTTATTATTCGATTCTACGGTTTTATCAATAATAATTTCTTTTTTAATATCTGGTATAATATCAATGTTATCTAAATCAAATTTATAGAAAAGTGAATCTGGTGTACTATCGTTTATAACAATAGTAACATTAGCATCAGAATCAATACCTACTTTACCATTATAAGATACATCAAATACTCTTGTTTTATTGGATGTTAGATACAAATTATCATGATCATAATCTGTATAGAATCTCATTATAAAAGATGAAACTAAAGATCCATTATAGTTAAAGGATAAAGAAGAATCAGAAAGATCAAATACTAGATTACTACCTCTTTTGTTATTAATAAGAGGATTAATCTTAGACAATGTACCAATACTACCAGAAGTGATATTTACAACTTTTGGATCTGGTTGTTTGACTTCATAATTTTCTTTTACTAATCTAATCTTATGTCTATTATAATAAATGACATAATACATATCATTATTAACCAATCCACCACAAGGAGATGTTGATGTGTGAACTACTTTATCTCCTGTAACAAAATCGTGTGAATTGATAGTAATAGTATTATAATCAACATCAATATTTGAAGCAATAAAGTTTATAGGATTAAAAACAATTCTTCTATTATAATCATCATATTTAACTGTTATTGTATTATTATCTGTTGGTATAACATTCATGAAAATGTTTTCATTCTTTTTCATTGAATGTGTTTCAGCAACAGATACAGTAACTATATTTCTATCAACCCGCGCTGTAATGGTATCTTCAAAACTAGTTTTAAAGCTATGATAAACATCTGTTCCATTACTTACAAAGTATAAAATACCTGGTTCATTATTAACACCATAATATCCATTTGTAGTAAAACCAATCTTATTGGTGGCAATACCAATAGTATTATTTGTTAATGGAGCAACATATAATTTACTATATTCTGATAATTCTTTATATGGATTACCTGTAACAGGACTCCAAGTATTAATAGAATTACCACCATTTCTATGATAATATAATACATCATTCAATTTTAAACCATGACTTGGAATGTAAATTGACCTATCTTTAACATCTATTTGAGTTAAACCAACTCCAGGATTTGAAATTCCTAAAGTATTTGTAACACTAGTTGTACCCAATCCAACACTTTCTGATGGATTAAAATAAAACTCTTTACTAGATCTAAATGTTTTTGTGGTTGTTAATGTCCCAACATTAACACGAAATTTTCTAGGATTTTCCCATAATATTGAGCTACTAGTGTGAGATGATCCTACAGTACCATATTGCTCTCTTAATACACGAATTCTTGATGTTTTATTGTCTATATTAAGAACTTTAATTTTTTCATTATCAATAGTTAAAATATCATTCTCTCTGATATTTGGATAATCCAAAGCACCAGAAACATAGAAATAAGTAGCTATTCCAGTAACACCAGTAGTACCAATACCCAAAGATAACACAAAGTTATCACTTCTAATTCCAATATTATAAGTACCACCAAATCCTTCAACAGGACTTGAAATCGAATTGATATTTATTATATCATTATTCTCCAATCCATGTGGAATTGCATTAAAACCAATAAAACTAGACCTATTAAAATCATTTGTGAATTCAATTGAATTAAATACAGTAGATTCAGTAGTAATAGTGTCTATTGTTTCTCCATATACTCTATCAACTTTAGCCTGAGCATTATATCCACTACTTCCCGTATTATCAAATACTACATTATCTTTAACTTTATAATTATCACCACCTGTAAATATACCTACAGAATCAATATTTCCAACACTTATACCTTTAACAGTAACAATTTGATCTTTATTATTATTGGAATTAATGATATAGTCATAACCACTTTGAGAATCATTTGTGTGATATATTTTAGTATTTCTAAACCAATTAGATGATCCAATATCATATTCTACTTGATTGGAAGTTGATTTGAAATTAAAATCATTGGGCTTTGACTCATATATGTTTCCAATAAAATATGGGAAAGCAGGACTCTTATATCCTCTAAATGGTCCACTAGAATCTACACCATAAGTGCTTAATGTTGAGAAATATACATATCTACCTTTAGGATAATCTGGAGTAATACAAAATCTACCATTATTTTCATCAAGATCACCTCTTTCAGTAAATATATAATCTTCAACAAAAAATCCACCAGGATATTTTGAAGTAGAAGGTCTATTAGTGGTTTTGACATTTAACTCATAACCAGATTTCATCTGATTTACATTACCACCATCAGATTCCGAATAACCATAAGGACCATAAATCGGATTTCCATCATAAGCCCAACCCAATATTGGAGAGTGATATTTACTATCTACTTCAATACCATCTTCAACACTTAAATCAAATATACCATATGAAGAATTATCACTACCTGCTCCAGTAAGTGCATAAGTGGTTTCTCTTAATTTTCTTGGTGCATATATGTGAGAATATTGTAAAGTATTACCAGAAATATTTTGATCAATAAATCCATCATCATCAGTTATAGTATTATAATTTCTTTGATATAAATTTATATTCCAATTACGAATATTAGCATCAATTCTCGACCCACTTCCTGCAGCAATTACATTAATACTTGTCGTATTGGTACCAAATCCGACTCCACCATTAATAACTTTTACTTCTATAAGAGCTCCATTATTGATAATTGGAGTCAATCTTGCATATTTTCCAGTACCATTAATAAAAATTTCTGGTGGAGAGTTATATTCTTCACCTTCTTTATTGATAAGAACATCTACAATAGACCCATTATTAACAATTGGAGTAACAAGTGCTCCCTTTCCACTATATACAGTAATTTGAGGCTGTCTATTGAAATTAATAACTTCAGAAGATCCATAACCAACCCCACCTTCTAATAAATCAATAGATTTGATAGATCCTCTAAAAATAGGTTGGATTTTGCAATCATTTTTAGCAATACCTTCAATTTCAACTGTAATTGGCTCATAATTAAAATCACCATTACCAATTTTAGTGATACTTGTATGAATTTTCTTAATATAATTACTATTTTTCGGCCAAATACCGTTTACAGTCAATCCAGTACCAACATTACTCAATTTAAAATTATTTTCATCAACTTTATGTACATAATATTGTTCAGTTGTAGATAAACCTACAATATCTTCAGTTAAACTACTATATTCAACAATTTCTCCACTAGAATACCCATGATTTGTTATATTGAATTGATTTAAAGAGGTATTAACACCAACATTAGTAATTCTTCTCTTCTTATTTTCATAACCACTTCCAGAATTGGTTACAATAATATTTCCTACAATCTTTTTCCTTACATATGATTCAATATTATGAATTCCTAAACCATAATCATTAATTGATACGGTATTAATTCCACTTCTAGCATCATCTTCAGTGATATAAAGCTTGACTGTAGTAGAATTTACTAAACCAACAAAATAATTTGAGTCAGTAGAAAGACCTGAAACTACTTTAGAATCATTAGTTCTATATACTACCGATTCAAAATCCTCAAATTTATGATATGTTGTAAAACCAATGGTATTTTGGTAGACGGATGCTCCACTAGTTGTAATTCCACTATTAAAAGATGTAGATCGCGATCTACTCTCAGAATTAAATGGAACAGTATTAATAACTAAAGATAAATTAGCTTCTGCTAATGCCCCAGTTCCATTTCCACCACTTATTTTAATAATAGGTTTGGTACTATAATCATATCCATTATCTAATATTTGTATTTCTTTAAGTTCACCAATAACATTACATATACCAGTTGCTCCAACACCAATTTCATCACCATAAACAACTGCTGATTGAGTCCCTTCAAGAAGTTCTCCAGATTTAACTCTATCATCAACTTTAAGTAGTGGTGGATTGAGAATATCATATCCATCACCACCACCAGTTACTTCAAAAGATCTAATATCACCAAAATATATGGAATTTGAAGATTTATAGTTAAGAATTTCAACGCCATTTATTAAAATACCAGTATATCCTGGATTAGTCTCATAAACACCACTTTTATTAACAGGATTAACAATTTCTCTATAAATTCCTTGAGCTGAAATTGGTTTATTATAAAAATCATAAAAAGTTAATGTATTGTTTGTAGCAATACCCACCAAATTCAAATAATTATCAGAAAAAATATCAGCTTTACTTCTAGATAACTTAATACTTGTAGAATCTTCTCTTTTAACGTAATATACGTTCTCATTTATATTCTCAAACTTATTCTCAACATGAGAAATAACTTCAAATCCATCAGAATTTATTGTAGTTACATCAAAAATAGCTGGCTTATAGTAAATAGCGTCTCCAGTATAAAATCCATGATCATCACCAGAGGTTAATATAAGAGTTTTTTCATCAAGTTCAGAAGTTCCACTAAATGTAATACTTCTAGAAAATGGATTAGTGGGAATATTATTATAATTTGCAAGAGAATTTGATGCTATTAACGTATCACCATTAAATTTGGAGTAAGTATTTTGAACATTAGATATAAAATCGTTAAGATGTGGATAATTATCAGAATTTCCCTTCAAAATATTATTTTTGACTACAAATTCCCCTGTAATATCAATTAATCCACTAAGTTTTGCTGTAAAAATATTCTTACTGGATATTTTAGATACATTACCAATAGATACATTATCAAAATCATCAATAATAGAGACTATAGAACCTGGATATAAGAAATGATCATCAAAAGTTTCAAATTGATAGGTTCTTTCTGTAATATCAATAACTACAATTTCCTTTACATTCCACTTTGTTCTTACATTATATTTCCAATTTTTAGTTTTTTCTTCTTCAGACTCAATACCTAAAGCTTTAAATCTAATAATATCATCAGTACTATAAGAATGTGCACCATCTTCAATTTCTAATTCTTTTAAAGTGGATGTGATTCTAACAGTAATAGAATTACCAGCACCAATCATTGAATATGAATGGTCATCCAATCTAATATCATTAATTTCTGGAATTATGTTAGTTACGCCACCAACATTAAGGAACTGATTTACATTCTTTCCAGAATATGACAGGGTTATATTATTTCCATTTAAATCATCTACTTTAAGATTACCAGTTTCTGGAAAACTTATAGTAGAATCTACAGAAATGTATGTAGTTCCAACAGATACTGTTTCTAATACTCTGGTCTTTGGATTTGGTATAAATTCACCAAATATACTACCATCAGCATCAATATCTCTTTTATAACCAGTATCAATGCTTATTTTATAATATTTAAAGTCAGAACCTGGAACTATTTCAACATTACTAACAGAACCTCTAGAATTTGTAGAGTCTTGATATAAAGTTCTATTTTTAAGGTCTAATGGGTCACCATTAATCTGTTCTACTACAAAACATTGACTTGTTTTATAATCTGCATCAGAAGGTCTAATCAAAAACTGACTAGGCTTCAATACTTCTACTTTTTCACCATATAATGAGTTAAAAAGTATCTTAAATGATTCGTCAGTACCTTTGGACTTATAAAAACTGTCAGCACCATATACAAAATTTCTTTGATTTAATGCTGGATATAATTTTCTTTCTGTAAACCCAGGAGCAAACTGAGTTTTAATCTTTTTAAAGAATTCCTGAAGAAATATGATATTTAAATTATAAATTCTAGAATCTTTACTATGCTCATCAATTTTAGTACTAGAAAATACTAACTCGTCTGGAGTATTAGTACCAATATGGGTTGTTATTCCACTAAAACCCCTTTTACAGTTCTCAAAAGTTGAATCTGTCTTATATTCATAAGATATAATTTCATCATCAATCTTTATAATACCATTAGAATCGGGAAATCCTTCAGTAAAATTACCTTCATCCGATGTATATACAGTTTTTGATGTATAATCTAAATCACTACCAAGAATAGTAAAATCTTTGAGGTTATGTAACTCATCAAGTTTAATATATTTGTCAATATTTTGTATCAGGTCATATGAACCACCCTGATATTCTTGTGATTTATAATACTGTTTTAAAAATTCAGGAAGAAGAGGATACTCTTCTTGCACATATTGCGGCAATTGACTTGCTACAATGTCCTGAAACTTGATTCTATCTACTGCCATCCTGTCTTATCTTGTAAGAGAACCGTTGGAATAACTTGAGGTTACGTTATAATTGCTACCCGAAATATCATCACCTGATGCTATATTATCTGGAATCATAAAAACATTTGTATTACTAGTATCTAATTGTAAATATAAATCTTGTAATCCAATAACATCGTTAGAATATGGTGAAATTGAGATTTCTATTAGGGGCGCACCTCTATTTACTACAGTAGAAAGTATGTTAATTGGTTGTATCATAATTTCACCTTTAATATAATCAATAGTACCAATTGAGTTCTTAACAATAACTGCTTCAGTAAGAGCATTCAATTTAAACAAACAAATTTTACCTGTTTTAAGATTTTTATCAGGAATATCACCAATATATACCGTTTCACTAATACCACTTACCGTAAATCCAGAAGATTTGATATTAAAATTATCATCGCCACTAATATAAAACCTATTTCCATAACAGATTTCATATTCAGCAAAAGAATTTAATACTGGACGTAAATCCCTTCTCATTACAACTGTTGTAATATTAGAAGTTATTGATTCGTGTCCATCATCAATAATTTTAAGAAATTTACTATATTTAAATCTTGCTCCAAATTTATTCAATTGTGTAGAATTTGAATAATTAATAATATTTTCTAAAATAATACTTTTAGTATTCGGTGGAGAATTTGTTAAATTGGTATTATAATAAACATTTGAATTAACTTCCAAATACAAATATTTTAAGTCAACAATTTCACTAATAATACCAGCCACAGAATATTTTCTGATCTTACGTTGAATATTTTCCTTAATTGAAGAAGAAAGGTATACACCATTTTCTGGTTTAATAGCAATAAAAACTTTACCATATTGTGGTGGAACTAAATCTTCTCCACCATATGCAGCTACTGATTCAGTTTCTGGATATATTCTAGGAACAATAGCCTCATAATCTGATGATGTTACTGCCCTATTTTGTGAAGAATAGATTTGAGTAGCATATTTTTTAATGGACTCAACATCTTCAATAGAATTACCACCATAAGATGGTAAAATTGTACTAACTAATGAAATTCCACTAGTTATAGATTTACCTGTATCATCAATTAATGATCCACTAAATGCAAAATTATCAATATTATTAGCTTCTAATCCATTACAAGTTATATAACTAATCTCAACATAATTTGGTTCTTGTAATTTAGTTCCAAATAAACCATCACCAAATATAATCTCATATCTTTCATTAGATATTTCATTTAAAAAATATACTAAAGATGTGGAATCAATTCCAAATAAACCATTAGACTTACTGAATTTTCTTACAACTGTAGATTGCTCAGAATCTCTTACAGATACATTAATTAAATCAGCATCAATTCCAGTATTAGGTAGTATAAATTTTTGATTCGGTGTTCTTGAACTTACAGTATAATTTTGTAAAATATATGTCCCTTCATATATTTTTATATCATCAAATGTAGCTACACCATTAGAATCTACAGGAACTGTAACATCATTAGGAATAGAGAATACATAACTCTCAGTACCATAATTATTACTACTTATAAAACCAATACCAGCTTTTAAGGTAATTGTAATTGATGTATCACCAGAAACATCCACACTAAATGCAACATTAGCTGTTGATGATTTCTTAGATTTGGGAACATATCCTATATTACGCGCCAGTGATACCACATTCTCCCTGAGAGTAGCACTATCAATGAATACCTCATTAGTTACCATGTTGGCATTATACGAGGTTATGTACGTGTTATAAGCTAATGTGTCTATAATTGTGCTCAGATTAGATCCTTCAAAGTCATAATCAGTGAAATTTGAATTCGCCCTTAAGTAATCCTTAATAGACGTTTTTATTTGATCGAAATCTAAGTTACTAAAATTTACTAAAGGCATGTTACCTAGTGGATTGCAATGCAAATGAAAGTTGTTGTTTTAAAGAATCAATACCTATAATGAAATAATCAATATTAACATTATATTCATCATCATTTGATTTCACTTTCACGTTCTTTAATTTGACACGTGGTTCATAATTTTTAATAGTAGTCTCTATTTGTGTCTCAATAGCAGAAGCAGTCATACTATTTGGATTCTCAAATAATAAATCATTTATAGTAGATCCTAAAATAGGACTAAATGGACGTTCGCCCATGTTTGTAAGTATTAAATTGCGAATTGATCTTGCAATAGCAGTTTCATTTTTGATATGAATAAGATCATCATTCAAAGGATTTGCCTTAAATGATGCACTAATATCTTTAAATCCTTTACTAATCCTCTCAATTGGCATTATGTTACAACAACCATCGCATTATTTATGATACTAATACTCATTTAATGGAATGGGTTGGCCATCTGAATCATATTCAATTTCATCATTAACTTCATATAACTCATTTTGAACTTTAGAATCATTTTTCTTGGGTGTTAATTTGTCATTTGATATTTCTCTGAGCATTTCCATAGATTATTATCTCATATATTTTGACTATTTAATGACATAAAAAAAAGGAGGCCTTTTACCTCCCTTGTCCTCTATATGCTTTCTTTGCTTTATTTCTACTAGTAGCTGCATATTTTGTATGTTTACCACTACCTTGTTTTGTTCTTTTAGGTATTGCTTCTACAAAATTATCACCTAATAGTGATCTTTTTACTTTAGCCATTAAACAACCCTCATTTTTTCATGTCCAACTCTAATACGTGGATCACACCATATTTCAAATCCAGCATCTTGTGCATCTAAACAGAAACTAACATCTTCACCACACATATCTTGTACAGCACCAGATTCAAATACTTGCATCTTAGGTGCAAACCAAGGATACTTCATATCATTACTTTCAAATACACCATTCTTAATAAGAACCCATCCAAATCCTGTATAATCAACAGTAAAGGGTTTCTTACGTTTTTGAATACCATCTACCATCTCGTGATTCATAACTCCACCATTATTACGGAAGTCATCTTCATCTAACCAATGTGCAACTGATGTAGTCTTTCCATCTTCTGTTGCATACCAACCAGCACTAATTGGATGATCAATTGTATCATCAATTGAACCATCTTCATTAACAGCTTCCTCTGGAAGTGCTAAGTCACATAATTGCCAAAACTTATTACTATTAAAAACAATATCACTATCAATCCATAATTGATAATCATATTCTAATTTACCATCCCACGGAAGTTGATCTGGTCCACGTAATACATTAGCACCTAAACATTTACAACGAGCAAAGTTAACCATACTTGAGTAATCTTGACTAATTTGAATACTCATTTGATTTTGTACTAAGTCAAAACATAACTGTACAAATGATTTAAGAAATGCATATGATACTCCACGACCTGGTAAACAAAATACAATTCCCTTACCTTTCATTCGAGCTTTGATTTCATCAATATCCCATTCTGGTTCATCTGAAGACTTCGTTGTATTCGGCTTACTAGCCTTTACAGTAAATCCTTTCGCCATTAATTCAATTCTCCATTGCTTTAAAATTATAACACAATATTTATTACTACGTCAAGTACACAGAGAGCGTTAGAAACTCCTCCCATAAGTACCCATTTAAGTTCTCATAAATCCTCTTTAATTCTCTGAATATAATCAAATTATAATCTGTTTAATTATATGGGAATTTTTTTATATATTACAGAGCACTACTACTATCGCTCCTATGAGAACAAATAGAGGAAATCTGAATATATTAAATATTTTCCCCGGATATCTTATTAACCAACCAGTAAATACAACTCTCCATATATTCCAATATCTCTTCTTTGGGGGAGTATATGAGTATGAATAACATTTCTCAAGATATCTTTCGTCAAATTTATGTCTCTGATTCTTATTAAAAACATCTGGTGGTTTAGACATAGCTGGGGGATTTTTTTTCTCGGAATTTTTTTTATATTTCTCTTGGGGGTATAGACTTTTGTAGGTTAGGGTAGTTTGGGTTTTTATTATAGCAACGCCGCCCTTAAGGATATCAAGACATCAACGATTAACTGTGATTTCAAGACATTAAGAAAAAACACTGTGACTCTCGTTAACATTTAGTAAGGGTAACCAATCCTCTGTAAATGTCTTATAAGCTACTGTATTTCTAGGACCTTCCACTACCACCTAGGTCTTGAAATACTGAGAGTCACTTTGTTAGTTATGAGGGGTCAATAAGACCCCTCTTCAACATCACTGGGCCACTGTATTATCCTCCTCTAGCTCATTAGCGAATGCATCAATGATCTCTAGGAGCTCATTACCAGTCTGTGCCTTATTAAGAAGAGACATGAAGACTTGACGTGTCATAATAAATGTGAATCAGTGTGTAAGGTGAGCAGTTTAGAGTCTTACTCAGGACTAAGGGGGGAATGTTACCGAATGCCCTTTAACATCCGTGGGGTCCATGTAGTTGTGGTATTCATTGTGTGATGTGCTACATGCCCAAATGGTCTGAAGTACTTCTTGAAAACCCTGACCTGTCCGACCAGTGAATAACGTTCTAGAAGTTCTAATGTGAGTTTCAAGTGTGTTTCCTGTGTGTGGTTACGTTACTAGGACACTATGGGGGCAAGTAACTATAATGCTCGGAACATTACCCAATGCCAGTGTGACTTTCCGTGCTTCCATAGTGTCATTATACCCCATAGGGACTGTGTTGTCAAGTGTGTTAATCAGTGCTTCCCCTATGTGTATATCTGTGTATTATATTGTAACCCATTGGGGGTTTATGGACAAAAATTTCAATCCCTTGACATGTGACGGAAAGTGCGGTAGAATGCGGGCAAAGATGACAAGGACCAAGAGGTTTCTATGGGGTTTAAGTGTATCTTTCTCAGGAGGATTAAAACAGGTTTCTTAACACATAATACCCCTATTATCCACAGGGTTGTGGAAAACCATAAAACAGCAACACATATTTATAAAGGTATTTAAAACGTTATTTTAACTCTTTTATACCTTATTTTGTATCACATGCTACATTCCTATTCTCCTTATTACCTCTCACAAATTAAGTTTTCCACATGTACTCAGAATACAAAAGACCTCAACAATCCTACATCATTAAACGTATAGACAATGGGGACACAATTGATATAGAAAACATAACAGAGTGGTGTGAAAACAACTGGGTTGATAAGCACAATCTACTCCTTACATACGAGGATAAACTTACCTTTGCTAACAGTAGATTAACAGGTACATCATATAAACTAATTGAGATAAAAAGAGACGTATATTAATCACAATTTACCTCATTAAAATGATCTGAATTGTAACTACTACTATCATAATTCATCTCTTGTTCTTCTAATTGTAACACTAGTAAAATAATAACAATAAAAGATAATACAACAGTTAACTTATTCATACTACCACCACCTATGTCCTATCTTACACATACCAGATAACCTCTTTGATTGTTCCTCTAATCTATCCATACTACAGGGTGAGGTTAAATCTTTTTGTCTCCTATTATCACTCATTAATTGTTCCTTTGTGGGAATAGGTCCGTGTGGTTTATATGCACTTATAAACGGTGCAAGTTTATACTTTAGTTTATCATCAATTTGACTATTCCTCAATTCATAGATGTGGTGGTTCATAATGTTTTTGTTTGTGTGTGTGTTTGGCAAAGTATACATTAATAGGACACTTTAAGAGCAAGTAAAACTATTATACAATTCATCTTCTAATTCATATGCTTCACGTTCTCTTATAGTATCATCAAATTCTCCTCTTATTGTTTGAGATATGTGAACCAATTCATGTAATAAAGTCTTAACATAATCAACAATTTTCAAACCACTTCTTATCTCTATCTCATAATGTTTGTCATTTACTATACAATATCCATAGTCAC
>Ga0315316_10001006_pt1 | contig 19347 bp, 24 predicted proteins | sample M160m3416metaG_FD_203702 | JGI IMG/M metagenome (GOLD analysis project Ga0315316, IMG submission 203702) | Ammonia-oxidizing marine archaeal communities from Monterey Bay, California, United States - M1 60m 3416 | ecosystem: Environmental > Aquatic > Marine > Intertidal zone | place: USA... | reverse complement strand
GTGGTAGTGCCAAGAATATTCACGAACAGAATTCTCAATTGACTTCCGGCCGAAGAAGATCATCCGGTCGGGGCACTCCAACTTCAGACTGCGCCCCCCCCTTTTCATACAGGCGTTCAGGTTGGGCCTCTTCGGCAGCAACAGAACGACCCTGGTCTCGGTGTTCTGCGCAGGGAATCGCCGCATGGCGATGATGCTGGTGTCGCGATCCACAATAAGATGCCTGGAGTCTTTCAGGAATCTGTCTTCAGTGTCTGTCAGGTTTCTGCAGACCTGTTTCTTCATCTACGTGGCATTCGGGCTCGGCGTAATCCCGGAGATCCGGACGCGGCGCGTCTTCAGGCATCACAGCGATCACATAGAACTTGACCAGCCCGCTCCGTGTCCACACTTCGACCGTGGTGAATTCCGTGGCAAAGATGAAATCCCAGTGGGCCTTCGCGGCTCCAGCTCGCCCCCGGCGAGCCTTCACTTCACCAAATCGAACACTTGCATGCGGCTCCACCGCCCTTTACTTGACGGAACTGCGGAGCACACGAAAGCTCAGATCGTTGTCCCGGACGTCCGACGCGTTCCCGCTGCGGTCTGCCGAGCGGCAGCTGTCGGAGCGGAGGTACCAGCTACCGCCCCGGTTCGATCCCGATGAAGCCCCGTGGGATCCGTCACTGAGCCGCTCGCATAGTCACCAACCAGTCCTGATACCACTCCCAAGCATTCCTGTGCATGTCGTACAGACCCCGCGGATTCGGCTGCATAACGCCAACCGGATGTGTCGTATTTTCGGAGTTCTTGTCGTACCAGGCGTAATCGCCCGGCTGGAAATCACTATCCCCGAAACTGTATTCCGTCGTGGTCCCCGCACGGCACGCATACTCCCACTCCGCTTTCGTCGGTATCCGACGTTGGCCAGTGCTCCCTGGATTCTGTCGTAACGCCAAGGTGGATTCTCTCTGGCGAAGCGAACGACCAGATCGACAATAACTTGACGAATCCGTCGTCGTCCGACGGACTTGCGTTTCTGGCTGTGGTCGCACTTCTTGGCGATGAGTTCTCGATGCCAGCGGAGAATTGTATCCGGCGTGACAATCGTTGTGAGCTCACGCAATGCCTTGCGGCCGATCGACTTCCTTTTGACGGCCAGCATGCGACGTTGATCATCGGTCGGCAGAATTCGTTTCTTCGCGAGCTTCTTGAGCAGAGCCTTGATCTGCGCATTCTGGAACTCGATGGTCTGTTGCTGCCGCTCATTGACCATGGCACAGAGGGCAGTGAACAGAATGTGCCATGGCTGTAGCAGGAAGGACATGTTCGGCGCAGAAACTTGCCAGTTTCCAATGCCGAGAGATGAAATCAAGCGGCTGAGATGCGAGACTCTGGTGAGCGGTAAGCTCGATTGTTTCCGGTGTTCCGCGGTCGGCGAAGTTTCTTGACCCGACGGGGTAGGTCACGGCGTTCCACCAGCTCACAACACTTAACACAAGGGCCCCATTTTCATGTCTGACAGCATTCTTCTTGACGGACGCGAGGTGCAGGTCACTGTTGCCGACGTGGTGCTGCATGTTGACGACGATGAATTCCGTGGCAACATCGATTTCGTCATCGTCTTCAGTGAACCTGTATCCTCAAAAGACGTCCGGAGGTCGCTGCGTCTGGCCATCACGTCACGTCACACTCGTGAACTGCTGGATATCGGTTGGTACGAGGAAACGTCTAACGGACTCGAATGCGGCATGGGCTGGAGCATGCTTCGTAAAGACGACTTGAGTGAGACGGACATACCCGACGAAATCGAATTGATGTGGGAAGACGGCACGATCGGCACCTTTGCACTGGGGCGAAAAGGAACAATGGAGTCATCTGACTCAGCGACGGGTGATTCACAGCAGGCTGTTGCCTAGGAAGACGGAGATGCCATCCCCGACGAACTACGTGTAGACGACTTCTCCCAGGGTCTGAAGATCTTTGTCAGATGGTATAATCCTGCCTTGTTCTTCCTTTTCTTCTTCAGCATCATCTGGATTTCCTTCACTTTCTATTTTATCGCAACCGCCGGCTGGCTGCCGCTGCAAATCTGGGGATCCATGTTCAGCGTCGCAGGATTCGGGATGATGTACTATGCAGTCTGTATGATCACAAATCACACGCGCATCGAGGTTCTGCATTCCGAGTTGACCAGGTCCTATGGTCCGCTGCCCTGGCCAAAGCTGTTTCAGTGGATCCCCGTGAAGATCCCCGTTTCCGAAATCACATCGGTGTGGACGGAACGCTACCAAAGCGGGAGAAATGACCAGGGAGTGCGGACAACCTTGTACTGTGTGAAGGTATCGACCAGAGAAGGGGAAGACGTCACTCTGGCCTCGTCGTTTACCCGACCGGAGCCGGCTGCTTTCATCAGGCAAAAGCTGCAGGAATCTCTGGGCAGCTCGTGATAACGACGCTCGATTCTGCGGAGATCATCCGCGTGGAGGTTCCATTCGCATGATTGGGTGCCCGTAGGTTAGCAGTACGGCCTCGACTGCTTACCGTATTCTGTCAGAAGTCTGGGCAACATCGAGCAGGCAGTGAGCTGACGATCGGTTCTGCCTGCAACTGTTCTGCAACGGCAATAGCACAAGCTCATTCAATCACGACTAACGCGTCCGGTAGTTCGTTGACGTCGTCCTCACCACGCGGCAGCAAAGGGAGCGAGACGCCGACCGAGCGACGTAGCCGTTAGACACAGCGCATCGATCACGGTCCCCTCGTGCAGGCACTGCGTCAACTCGTGGCAGAGTTCGTCAATCTGTTCCTATCCAAGATTGTCGAGTATGCTCCGGTCGACGATGACTGGGGCCTGATCAGGTATCCGAACTTCGTGCGTGTCGGGTACTCGGTCAGGCTCGTTCCACTCAGCGTCGTCAGGATCATGCTCCTGAAGATGAGCCGCGTCTGGTTCGTCGGATGACAGAGCTGGCGACGTCCTGTGGTCGTTATGGATATCGCCGCATTACGACACTGCTTCGTCGGGAGGGCCGGATTGTCAATCACAAGCGAATTGAGCGTTTGTGGCGTCGAGAAAGGCTGAAAGTACCTCAGAAGCAGCCGAAACGGCGACGTCTGTGGCTCAAGGATGGTTCGTGTGTGTGTGTCTTCGTCCGGCTTACCGAGATCACGTCTGGACTTATGATTTTGTGTTCAGCCGGACGCATGACGGCCGCCCGCTGCGGATGCTGACGATGCGTGGTGAATACACTCGTGAGTGCCTTGCGATTGATGTGTCTCGACGACTGACCAGTGAAGATGTAGTGGAACGACTCAGTGACTTATTCGTGACAGGCGGTACGCCGAAGTACATTCGTTCCGGTAATGGTCCGGAGTTTACGGCGGGGCGTGTTCGGAACCGGCTGGGTCGTGTCGACGTTCGGACACTGTTTATTGAACCCGGAAGTCCATGGGAGAACGGATTTATCGGATGCTTCAACGCAAAGCTGCGTGACGAGTTGCTTAACGTGGAGCTGTTTGTCACTCTGCTGGAGGCTCAAGTGCTGACAGAACGCTGGAGACGTCATGACAATCAGGTTCGTTCAGACAGTTCATTACACTACCGGCCACCAGCGCCGGAAGCCGTGTTATCAGCAATGAACTTTACGCCAGGTCCGAGTTAGACTCTGGCACCATCCGTGGGGGCAGGTCACTTGAACAGCTGGGATGAGTTGTCGTACCTTTGTCAGAAGGTCGACTATTACGTCCACGTATCGCCCCGTAGGTCTCAGCCCATTTGTGCTTCGCCTTCGTGAACTCCTGCGGAGTCCATGCAGGGCAAAGGGATCGATCGTTGCTGAAACAGTACGATCGTCGGTGGAACCAGTCTGCAGTCGCGTGGTTGCCACTGTTGACCCTGTCATGTATACGGATCCGCTTCTTCTATTGGGAGCTAACTCGGATGTGGAAGTAACCAGCACACACTATCTTCCCTTTTCTGATCTCAATTCCGAAAAGACGTTCAGCGAAGAGAGCTTGTTCGAAGAAACTGACGGCGTCATCTTCTGGTAATCGTATCAACGGCCAATTCAGGTGGAGCTTCAGATGAAAAGCAGCGAATTCAAAGCAGTCATTGACCAGATCGAGCGGGCCTTTTCCAACGTCACACTTGAAGCCGGCGTGTCTTTGCACGAAGCCGATGTCATCGACGACTACGGTTCGGACGACGAGCGGAAGAAGGCTCGCGCGGGTGACGAAAAGGAAGACTGGCAACATATTTCGGAAGAAGATATTGCCGGGTACCAACACGTTTTGTGTTTCATGGATGCTGAGGGGCTTCGATTTCACTGGCCAGCATGGATGGTGTTCACGTTGCGTCGTTACAAGACCAGTGACTCACTCAGCACCGACTCAGTTATCTACAGCATATGCCGATCGGCTGCGGACCATAACACCCGTGCCCTGCTCTCAGAGGAACAGCGAAATGCAATCATTAGCTTCCTGGAAGCGTGTCTTGACATTAGTGACTGGCTGGACGTGGATCAGATACCGGACGCCCTCGAAGCATGGCGTGGCGATACAAAGGCACGCCGCAAATTGAGGCGGAAGCTTGACTTTGAGGACGCCGTGAACAAGCAGTACATGAAGCTGGTGTCAGAAGATTCATTTCCTTTGGATCCTGACACTATTAGAAATGCGGCGACCAGTGAACTCAACCCCGAGCAGCAGCATCAGTTCATGCAGAAAATGATGGACCTGCGCCGGAAGGCCACTCAGACAATCGCAGAAAAGATCAATAATACCGGTAATGAATCGCTCTGCTACGGCAACGGACAAGAAATCCATGTGGGTGACAATGTCCGGTTTGCAGTCGGGCAGGACATCGAACTTCAGGCTGGCCAGGTCGTTGCCGTTGCCGGACAGAACTGCGGCGCGGGCGAATCGGTGCCAGTACCCGAATGGGGATTCTTTGTCGAAGACCAACACGGCGAGTTAGTCCACTGGGATGAGGCCGATGAGGATCTGGAATTCGTAAATCGCAGCACTGCTGCTGAAGAGTCAACAGACGGTCGACAGTCGGAGGCAGAGGACGCGTGACAGAGTGGGCAACCCCCACAAGCGGCATGCGGAGACACTGTACCAGTGTGACTTCTTCTTTAAACGGATCGTGACGAAATTCGGCCTGCAGCAGTATTTCGTGCTGGTGTTTCTGCACCTCGGCAGCCGCAAGGTTTACGTGACGAAATGCACGCGAACGCCGAATTCCACATAGATGAAGGAGCAGGCGAAGAAGTTCGTGGAACACGTGAAAGCGAACGGTCAGGGGAACACGCTGCTGTTCCGCGACCGCGACGGCATCTACCGGTCCGGATTCGACAACGTGTTCGACAACGTGTTTGGCGACGCCGGCATCAAGGTGAGAAAGAACAGCATCCGTGCGCCGAATCTGCAGGCGCATATCAAACGGCTCATTCAGAGTCTGCAGCAGGAAGCACTGGACTACTTCATCGTGTTCGGCGAGCAGCACTTCGACTATCTGATCTCCGAGTACGTGGAGCACTGCCACATCGAGCGCCCACATCAGGCGTTGGGCAACGTTCCGATCACTGGAGACTGGCCGAAACCTGAGAACGATCCGCCAGACAGCACTCCGATTGAATGCCGGACCAGATTGGGCGGGGGCTGCGGCACTACGAGCGGCGGGCTGCGTAGCGGCGGTCAGGCTGGCTGGTTACCTGGACCTTGCGCGGACGAACAGAATACGATAAAGATCTCAGAGATCGTCTGTCGTGAACAACTTGGTGGATTGATCAAGTCCTTCGAACGCGCCGCGGCTTGAGAACGAGCCTCGGAAACTTCTATCGTTAACGCATCCTGTGCGCGCTCGTCACGATTTCAAACTTATCTGAAGCGCCTCTGCCCGCCACTTCTCGAGATCTCCCGGCGCACTTGCCTACCGCTTGAGTCGACATAAGCTGAATCCACATGGTGAGTTGCTTTCCGCACTCGATTTGTACCGCGTGGGCTTGGATTGCACGTCACGCCGGTGACATAGAATTGAGTGAACCGCGTGCCTTCTTTTCCCAACTGGTCGATCGCTGGTGTCCGAGCGTAAGGATGCGCATTACAACTCAGGTCGCCGTACCCCAGATCATCTGCAAACAGAAAGACAATGTTCGGTGGCCGCCCGGACGCTGCCTGAGAATGTGTGATGAATACATGGAGCAGCACGAATGCAAAGAACGCTCCAGCAATTTTTTCGAAAAAGAGTCTTGGTTCATTCCTGGTCTTCTGTCTTCCATTGCCCGATTCAGACATCCGACACGCAACCTGCTGGGTGCAGTCACGTGATCGATTCCCGGGATTCTGCCGCCCTTCGGTTCCACAGCGTCACCGGCATTTTATTCAGTTGTCCAGCCCAGGACCAACAAGACGAAAAAGTAAACTGCGTCCGAAAATATTCGCGGTAAGCCGCGTTGTCCTGTTCGGTTTCAGATATACTCCGCATCGCCTCGCGAATTTTAGGGAGAAGTTCACAAAACCGCCTGCGGAGACCGAATAACCGACTCTGTGGGCCCTGAGCCAGCATCGATGCGGTCACGCATACTGCCGCCGCGCGGCGCAAGAGTTCGGACTTGCGCGACTGCTCATTCAGTCGGAATTTTCTTGGCCGATCTCAGGGCCATTTCCTGGCAGCGAGATATGATTCGTCGGCAATTCTACGCGCAAATTAAACTCCGCTGTGCTGAATTCCCAAAGGTTCGCCGGCCAGCAGACTCAGCTTTCACAGAGGACCAGCAACGTTGAATGCTTCACTGCCCAAAGTCGATCTGTTGATCATCGGTGGTGGCGTGCTTGGTGCGTTTCATGCGTATCATGCTCAGCGACGTGGGCTGGAAGTTTTGCTGCTGGAGAAGACTTCGGCTCCGGTCGGAGCGACTGTGCGAAACTTTGGCCAGGTTGTTCCGTCGGGAATGGACCAGCACTGGCAGAAGTTCGGGCGTGAGAGCCTTGAGATTTATGCGTCGCTTCAGAAAGAATTCGACCTGTCCGTTCGCCGGCTGGGAAGTATCTACATTGCTTCGGACGACGACGAACTGACGCTGCTTCATGAGTTGCGCGAAATCGATGCTGCGAATGACTATCACTCGGAACTCTGGAATCCCCGGCAATGCCATGCTCGTTATCCCCATCTAAGAACGGATTATTGCCGTGGGGGACTGTTCTATCCGGATGAGATTTCTATAAATCCCAGGTTGATGATTCACCAGCTTCATCGGTACATGAATCAGCAATCCGGTTACAAATCATACTTCCAGACATGTGTCTGTGATCTGGCCGAATCCGGTGACCTGGTCGAAGCGCGAACCACTGACGGGAAAGTGTTCCGGGCAGAACGAGCTATCATTTGCGGTGGCAGCGAGTTTCAGCTTCTGTTTCCGGAAGACTTTCAACAAAGTGATCTGACAGCCGTTCGATTGCAGATGCTGAGGCTGAAACCACAGATGGATATACAGATACCGGGCAACGTGCTGACCGGACTGTCCATTCGCCGATACGAGAGCTTCACCCAGTGTCCGTCGTGGTCGTCCGTAAAAAGTCGCGAGACCGAGGACAGCTTCTGGAGGAAGTGGGGCGTGCACATTCTCTTTAAGCAGGAGTCCGACGGCGGTATTATTCTGGGCGATTCTCACGAGTACGCGTCAGCTCGACAGGTGGACGACCTGCAGTTTGATCTGCGGCGTGACATCAACGACTATTTCATCGCGGAAGGCAGAAAGATTTTTGACCTGCCGTCCTGGGACATCGAAGCCGCGTGGTACGGAGTCTATTGTCAGACCAGCCACCCATCCGGAATCTTTACGAAGACGATCGGCAGCAATATTCACATCGTGACCGGTATTGGCGGCAAAGGCATGACAAGCAGCGCGGCATTTGCAAATCACCAGTTGAAAGAGATCCTTAATGATTAAGCTCGTCGTATTTGACATGGCCGGAACAACGGTTGATGAAGACAACGTCGTTTACAAGACCGTGCGGGCCGCCATCAATGCGGCCGGGTACGAATTCACTCAGGAACAGGTGCAGTCGGCCGGTGCCGGCAAAGAAAAGTCGCAGGCAATACGCGACGTGCTTGCACTGGATGGACAGGTGCACGAAGAAGATGAAGTCGCGGCCATTTTCAGGGATTTCAAGTTACGTCTCGCCAACGCATATGAATCGCTGAAAGTCACAGAGCAGCAGGGAACGTCAGATGTTTTTGCAGCGCTTCGTGACCGTGGAATCAGGGTGGTGTTGAATACCGGTTATGACCGAACAACCGCTGAAGGGCTGGTCGCGAAAATTGGCTGGCATATTGGAGACGACATCGACGGTCTGGTCACGGCCAGCGATGTCGAAAATGGCCGTCCAGCTCCCGACATGATTCTTAGGGCGATGGCAGATCACGACGTTGAATCGTCAGAAGATGTTGCCAAGATCGGCGATTCCGCGATTGATATCGAGGAAGGAAAGAACGCGGGCTGCGGAATGACATTCGGCGTTACCACCGGTGCACAGACAGAATCGCAGCTGCGGGCGGCGGCTCCGACACACGTCGTGAACAGCCTTGAACAGATGCTGAACCTGATTCTCGCCCAACCATCAGCGACCTGATGTTAAGTCTGCGTCAGTACTCTGACAGACCGGCTTCGTCCGACGTTGCTGCTCGGCCGAGGTCAACGAACAGACATACGAAGGTATTGAATGTAGTGTTCCAGCGGTGGCGTCCGAAGGCCTGGAATCTTGGCTGCGTCGTCCCAGTGCCGCAGACGGACGGCATCCTTCGCGAACGAGTTCTGTTCGAACAGTTTGGTTTCCGGGGCAGACATGGGACCGCCCTGCAACCGCAGACTAACGATCGAAGGCTCACTTAAGCGCTCCTGATATCCGTCCAGTGTTGCACACATGTACCGCTTTGCCGGAACGTGCAGGCGAACCGGCACTGCAACGGAATCTCCGAAGATCCGTTGAAGATAACGCTGCCCCAGGTCTTCATGGGCGTCGTCGATCCCACGGTCAGGTGCGTCGTCCGCAAGACTGTGCAGCAAATGGCCAACATCATGCAGCAGGGCCGCAGATATCAGTTCTGCAGAAGCATCATCCTGTTCTGCCAACATCGCGCACTGGAGCGCGTGTTCAATTTGGGTGACCGATTCTCCTCCATACTCAGAATCACCGCGTTCCCGCAACAGCCTGACGCAATCATCAATCGATGGCATGATTCGTTCCTCATATGCAGATACTGTCATCAATAGTTTTGAACAACCGCCGAATAACGCTGAATTCGCAGGGAATTTATCACGATGGGACGCATCTTCCAGCCACTCCTCTTTCGGTTTGGAGATCGGCTCGCACGCTGCACTCTTTCAGAACGGACCTCACTTCACGTCCACGTTCGCCGACCTTAAGCAGCCAAGCCGAGTAGGGTCCGCTGCTGCGGACCACGTTTGGATCTGCCACTTCATCACATGAGATCGCGACGCACTTTGGTGCTGGTTGGTCTGCTATGGCTGTCGTGTTCGACGCACGCCCACGACCGGCGGTGAATTCGCGGTGGTTGAGGCTCACTGGATGATCCGCACAGCGGACCCTACGTGTCTTTATCCAGCGGTCCGAGGCGACCAATTCACGCAGTTTTGCCAGCAGGCTTTCAGCCTCGGCTGACTCACCCAGACGATGATGTGTCATGGCCATGAAGACGATGGTGTAAGGGTTACTCGCCAGTGTGTAACAAATCAACATAACTCACGCTGTGGTAGTTAGAAGCCGAAGCATCAGAGCTTCACCACGATCAAAACCAAAGAATTCGTTGGAGACGGGAAAATGACTACCCGATCACATTGTTTGACAGGTTTGGCGACTGCTTTGGTGTTGCTGATGGGAATCAATTCAGTATCCGCCGACATCTCCTTGTTTGATGGCCGACTATTAATCGAAGGCACAAGGAACGCGGATATCATTGCCGTCGATGCCGTCGAAGTGAGCAGGGTCGAGCGTTACTTTGACAGCGATTCCGGACGGTGGTCGATCAGGACGACCAGTCACCCACAAGTCCGCGTTACCATACGAATCCTTGGGCCTACGGCAATTTTCGGAACCAATTCAGAGAATGTGACCGTGCTAAGAGAAGACTTCGACCCGAAGAGCGTTAGAGCTATCATGATCAATTGTTTTGCTGGCCACGATACGGTTCACAACAACACCCGGATCCCCTCGGAGATCGACGGGGGCCTTGGCAACGACTTACTGGTTGGGGGTGGTGGAGCAGATATAATCAGGGGGGGACTCGGAGAAGATGATATCTACGGCATGGATGGCGATGATATTCTGGACGGCGACGATGACAGTCCGGTGATGGAGATCATTGGCGGCAGCGACATCGTCGTGGGAGGCGAGGGAATGGATACCCTAAACGGTCGCGGTGGCCACGACGTGCTGATCGGAGGCAGCAACAGCGACACCCTCGACGGCGGAACGGGTAACGACACGATGGAGGGCGACGTTGCGGAAGACCTTGAAACGCATCCGGTCTGGTATTTAGGGTCGGCCATGGCAAATCGTATTGACCTGGAACGAGTGCTGTCCGATTCAGGATCACACGGTGCGGATGTCATGTTCGGTTCTGACGGCAATGACTTCATGCACGGCAACGGCTGTGACGATGAGATGCACGGAGGAAGCGGAGACGACGACCTGTACGGAGACATTGGCAACGACACGTTGCATGGCAAATCTGGCAATGACTACCTCCACGGCGGCAGAGGCTGGCCCCGTCCCGCGAGCTTCGAGCCGCTCTCTGAAGACTTCGGAAGGGACGAGCTACATGGTGGCTACGGCAGTGATAGGCTCTGGGGACAGTCTGGAAACGATCTGCTTCACGGAGGCCTTGGAGTGGATTATCTGAATGGTGGCCAGGGAATCGACACTATCTACTTTAATGCGATTGACTTTTTGGGTTATGCTGATGAAGGTGGTCCGGTCTGGATAGGAGACACGGTTCCCGGCTGGCTACTCGTCTACTACCCTCTTCAGCTCGTCGGCCCTTTTGCAGGGTACAAAGTCTACACGGGATAAATATAAACCACCCCCTCCCCTTTCCAACCGCTCTTCGTAACGACTCGCGCGCGACCCGATTGCGGAAGTCGTGAAGCAGTAAAGCTTTACAGAAGTTCGAGTCCTTTACGGTGGCCTGGAGGTAGACAACTCTCCGCGAATTTTTTTGAATGTGGTTAACAGCATGCGCGACAACTGGCGTGTACTCGCGCTGAATAGTCCCGTATGTCCTGGCAGACAGAATCGAGTGCCGAGAACGACTCGGTGGCATGCTGAAGTACTACCACCGTCGCGCGGCCTGACGTCACTTCCCTGCTGACTGCAGCGTGGTCCATCTGAGACGAAGGTGCGCGCTCCGCATGGCCCGACGCTCATTCCACGGCTTGTGGTCGCTCTCTCTGGTTGAGGCTCGACCGAAATCACGCTCAATTCCTGCAGCGAACACCTGATTGTCAAAGAGCTTTACCGTCGGTTCAGTTTTTTGACCTTACGACGTGCCGTTTCGATGCGTCGGTGAATCAGTGTTGCAACTGAAAGAGCCGTGGCCACGGAACAAGGCCTTCAGCTTCGACAATATTCCGCTGCGATTTCGCGAGATCGCAGCGGCTATCGAGAATCGATCAATGACGACTATCGGTTTGCGGGTGAGGCGAATTGTCTGGGCTTCTGCAGTCTGGACCAAACCCTGTCGAAATTTCGCTGGCGGGCGATTCGAGCCCTCCCGTAAGACGTGTCCGCAAGCGTGCTGTTCGCGTGGGCGGTGGTAGGTGTTGCGATCGACCGTTGAGCGGCCCGACTTAGGTTGCCAGACAGGACCGTCGCCGGTCTGGAGTCGGTTCGAGGCCGCGCCGAACGTAATTGAGACAGGGCCGTTTCGAAAGTGTGCGTCTCTCGTCCGCTCAACCGCTGCGGCGATCGGCCCGTGACGGGGGAATCTGCCAGTAGCTGCCGTTCCAGTTCCTCAAAATCGTGAATGTAGACCGAAACTCGCGCACCGTTATAGTCGGTATACCGGCCGACCGACGAACCAGAACGAAACGGGCCGGTCGTCAGCCGACTGGAGCCCGCTCGGCTGACGCTGCCCAGAAACGTACTGCCGCGATCAGGGACTGAAACCATCGTGCTGACTCTGAACTGACTCACGACTGGCTGCTGGATGGTGATTCGCTGAGCGAAACCTTCGCCGACCGTTACAAACACCATTAGACAGCCCATCAACAACTGCATCAGGGTCGACATGTCGATTTCTCCTGGCCATTCGGCGAATGGGTATAATTCAGCAATGATTCTCCGAACTTCCGTCTGGCGGTCAAGTGCGATCGAACTGTCCCGACCGCAACGTTCTCAGATTCTTGTGTCGGCAGACTGACAGATGAAAGCTTCGGTCGACTCTTCCGCGAGGTGCGGAGACCTCTGTTGGCCTGTACTGTCAACAAACTCCGCCGAACTCAAGACACCGTGAAACACGGGACTTACGGCTTACCAAAGTCTCGCATCTCAGCCGCTTGATTTCACCTTTCTGCTTGCCCTTTTCAAACGCTCTTCGTAACGACTCGCGCGCGACCCGAATTAGGAAGTCGTGAAACAGCAACGCTTTACAAAAGTTCGAGTCCTCCACAGTGGCTCGGAGGTAACCCACTCTCCTCGAACTTTTTTGAACGGCGTAGGGTCAAAAAACTCCGCCGAACTCAAAACGCCGTGAAACACGGGACTTATGGCTCACCAAAGGCTCTCAACTCCGCCACTTGATTTCATCTCGCGGCACCGGAAACTGATCGATTTTGGCGCCGAACATGCCCTTCCTGCTCCAGACTTGGCACATCCTGCTTGCTGCACTCTGCGGCATGGTGAACCAGCGACAGCAACAGATCATCGAATTCCAGAATGCGCAGATAGAAACACTGCTCAAAAAGCTCGGAAAGAAGCGACTGCTGCTGGATGACAATCGGCGTCGGTGGCTCGCTGTGAAATCTCATTCGCATTTCATCTTCGCCACGGACTTCACGACTGTTGAAGTTTGGACGCGAAACGGTCTGGTCACGTTCTACGTTCTCGCCGTGATGCATCTGAAAACCCGTCGCGTCCACATTGCCGGTATTACGCCGAGTCCGAATGCCACGTGGATGAAACAGGTCTGCCGCAGCCTGACGGACGTCGAGGATGGCTTCCTGAAGGACGCCAGTCACCTGATCGTGGATCGGGATACCAGCTTCATCGCCATGCGAGACTTTCTCGATCAGAACACCGATACCGAAGTCGTACTGCTGCCACCGAAGAGTCCCAACCTGAACGCGTACATGAAGCGATGGTTTCGCAGTCTCAAGTCCGAGTGTTTCGACCGCCTGATCTTCTGTGGACGAAAGTCACTGGTGAACGCTGTGCACGAATACGTGCAGCATTACCACGGTGAGCGGAATCATCAGGGACGTGGGAATTCGTTGATTGCGCCGAACGGTGATCCTGAAGTCGTTGCTGGCAGAATCAAATGCCGTGAACGACTCGGTGGCATGCTGAAGTTCTATCACCCAGGCGCTGCGTGAACGTCGCTGTAATCGACTCTGGCGATGGCCTTCCGCGATGAAGGTACGCACTCACCGCAGATCGACGCGATTTCCACGCGCTGAAGTCGACGCTTCCGGTCGCGGCTCGACCGAAATCGGGATCGATTGCTGCTGCGAACCCCCGATTGTCAAAGGGCTTTTATGGCGTCAGTGTTTTTTGACCCTACGGGACTGCCATGGCGCCCTGCAAAAAGCAGAACATGAACTTCTTCGATTTCCTGCAAGCCTCGATCATCATCCAACTGCGAAATCAACTTGCACCAAGCCTCAACGCCTGAAAGCTCCGTGAACGGTTAGTAAATAATCGGGTTCACCTCGTAACGATTCTTCAGATACGCTGTGGCATCGGTCACGGAGCTAAGGTCAGTTTCGGCAGTGGCTGTTCTTCTCTCACTGACCGGACGGATCATTCGTCCTCGTGATTGGGATTTCAATCGTTCCGTTGAAGGTCGTCATGTTAGTCTCCGGGTCATAAGAATCGCCGCTGTATGCCAGTCGAGCAGCCTCGTACTTCCCCGGTTCGAAGCGGATTTCGACGCTGCTGTCGGGCCAGGGCAATTGCATTTCATCATCATGCTGAACCGATATGTCATTCATAAAATAGCGGTCATATCCATCAGTCATCGTTCCAAAACTCTTGCTGAGAAATTGCCACTGAAACTCACAACTCTCCCCATTGGGAGCCGTATAAGTCGCCCGATACTTATAGCCAAAATCCGGCTGATCTGTCTTTGGTCTTGGCTCGACGAAAAACTTCAGTTTCCCGCCATCTTCCAATGCCCATTCACCGGCAACGACTTCGTCTCCATTCGGAGATTCCGGCCATTCAAAATCATCGAATGCTGCCTCGGCAGCAGCCATACTGTCCTCTGATGGCTCTGATTCAGACGAGCCACAGCCACACAGAAAACTCAGCGGCAGCAAACTCAGTGTAAAAAAACAAAACCTGACCAAGTTCATATGCTACTTCCTTCAGAAACATCCCCTGCTGGCAGACAAGGGCGTTAAATTGTCGGTCCGTTTTCCCCAGACCGGCCTCGGAATTGTTGATGTGTCTCAGTTGAGTGAGTCCACAAAGGGAAAATTCAACTCTTCCTCCGAGTCATTATTCTAACTGATTTTGCAGTCATAACAACCGGTACCTTCCCTTTCCAAACGCTCTTCGTAACGACTCGCGCGCGACCCGAATTAGGAAGTCGTGAAACAGCAACGCTTTACAAAAGTTCGAGTCCTCCACAGTGGCTCGGAGGTAACCCACTCTCCTCGAACTTTTTTGAACGGGGTTAACAGCAGACGCGACATCTGGCGAGTACTCGTCGCTGCCAGCAGTCAGAAGTCGATTTGACTTTTCCAGAGCCGATGAGGGCGGAATCATTCTCGACATGTCTGAAAACTGCCGAACTGGCACGTCAATTGAGTGAAGTCAGGTTTCTGACACCGTTTCGCCTACGACCATCAGCACGCCTGCTGTCATCTCGGCGTGGTAATGACCAGTTGCGACCCAAGTGGCGAGGACTCGCGTCCCAAAGTCCCAAAGGTCGTGGTGTTCAGCGCTGCATTTGGAGTCGTCTCAGTGGCTGCGCCAGAGACGACCGCCTGGCCTACTTGATTCTGAATCACTTCCGAAGCGCTTTGACTTGCCGAACCGACCGCTATGACAGGATCTCGTGCACGACACGACCATGCACGTCAGTTAACCGGAAGTCGCGACCGACATGGCGATACGTAAGTCGCTCGTGAGCCAGTCCAAGCAGGTGCAGGATCGTCGCATGCAAGTCATGAATGTGAACTCGTCCGTCCACCGCACCGGCTCCAAATTCATCCGTTCCCCCGTGGCGGTATCCCGCCTTGACTCCCCCCCCGGCAAGCCACGTTGTGAAGCCATAACGATTGTGCTCTCGGCCGGGGCGACCAACGCGACGGGGATCGTCCTGAAAGTATGGTGTGCGTCCAAACTCGCCGGTACAGACGACCAGGGTCTCGTCCAATAGACCCCGCATCTTCAAATCGGTGAGTAAACCGGCAATCGGCCGATCCACAGCATGGCAACTCTGTGGATGAGAGTTTGCGATGTCGCCGTGATGGTCCCAGGAACTGAGAGTAACACTGACAAACCGAACACCCGCTTCTAGACACCGCCGTGCCAACAGGCACTGGCGTGCGGCGCGGTTGGTGGGCTCTTGATCGACTCCGTAGCGTTTCAAGATGGCGGTGGATTCGCGAGTGAAATCAGCCAGGGAACTGGCTTCGACCTGCATGCGAAACGCCAGCTCCATGGCCCGAATCATGCCCTCCATTTGCTCATCCCCGGCTGTATTGCGAGCAGCGGACCGGTTGAGAGATTGAATGAAGTCGAGCTGCCGTCGTTTGTCACTTGCGGACATCGATCGGTCGGTAAGATGTCGAATCGGATTGCCCTTCAAGCCGGATGAAGGCGGGCTGAATTTTGTCCCCTGATGCTCCGCGGGCAGGAACGCGCTGGCACGTTCAAAACTGGGACCGCCAAGAGCGATGAACGACGGCAGGTTCTGATTCTCCGTCCCGAGTCCATAACTGACCCATGCGCCGATCGAGGGTTTGCTGTGCAATGGCACGCCAGTAAACATCTGCCGACGAGCAGGCTGGTGAGCCGAGTTGTCTGCGTACATACCATTGAGAACGCACAACTCGTCCGCACAACCGGCCAGGTTGGGAATCAAGTCACTAAAGAACAGGCCCGACTCGCCGCACGGGCGAAACTTTGCCAACGGTCCCAGCAACTTCGAGTTGTCGACCCCGAATGTCATATCGTTGTCGGGTAGGGGAAACGGAAGCGGCTCGCCCGACCGCCGGGCCAACTCCGGTTTCCAATCCCACAGGTCGACGTGGGAGGGCCCTCCGGTTAGAAACAGCAGTAGAACTCGTTTGGCGCGGGGGACAAAGTGAGCACGTCGGACTGTCTTTGGGGCGACCGTCTCAGCAGCAGTGGACCGCTCCGCGAGGATTCCGGCCAGCGCAATCTGCCCGAACCCGAACGTCGATCTGCTGAGCATATCGCGGCGCGTCAGTTTCTCGGATCGATTGTCCATGGCGTCTCCTCAACGGCGAAACAGGAACTCGTTGGAAGCCATCATGCTGTGACACAATCGCACCCAGGCCGTCTCAGAGTCCGTGTTCGAACGGAGCTGGACAATTGCAAGATGCCTTTGTCCGTCCGTGGCAGGCTTGCCGAGCGCGCGAAGCCACAACAGTTCAATCCGTTTTTCGTTCGTTGTCATGGAAGCGTCTGTCAACAAGAGCCTCGCCAGTTGTACCGCTTGGTCCTTCATGAACGGCGAGTTGAGCAGAAACAGCGCCTGAGTCGGGACGGTTGTGCTGACACGCTCTCCCACGATGTGGTTGGGCGAAGGCATGTCGAAGAGTTCCAGAACATCGAGACTTTTGTGAAAGTACGACCGAACAACCGGCTGGTAGATTGATCGTGCATGGCGCAGCGAGTCCGGCACCTCGAATCCCGCCCCAATCGTAGGTGGGTTTACCAGGTCGCCGGGACGCAAAGACTTGCGATCAAGCGGGATGGACGGACCACCAGAATGCTTCTGCAACTCCCCGCTGACAAACAGAACGCTATCACGAATCATCTCTGCATCGAGTCGGCGGGGTCTGGCGCGCCACAACAGCCGGTTTTCTGGGTCGATGGTGGCGTTTGAATTGCTAATTGACGCGGACAATGCGTAGCAGTGCGACAATGCGATCTCTCTGACAAGGTCTTTGAGCGACCATTCGCTACGCCGGAGTTTGCAGGCGAGATAGTCCAACAGCTCGATATGTGTTGGCTCCTTCTCTCCGACGCCCATGCCGAAATAGTCGAGCCGTTCCACGATTCCGCTGCCGAACATCTGCGCCCAAACGCGATTTACCAGCACGCGCGATGTCAGCGAATTTTCTGACGAAAACAGCCAATCGACTAGTTCGAGCCGTCCGCTGGACGAACTTTCGATCGCCGGCGTCTGCGGAGCGATCGCAGATATAAAGCCGCGAGGAATCTCATCACCCAGGGCGTGCGGGCTGCCCCGGAGGTTGATTCGCACATTCTGGATGGCGGCCTGCTCGACCACCGCATGGGCTCGCGGAACGTCGGGAGTGTGGAATTCCAGGAATCGCCAATCTCCTTCCGCCTCCGTGGCGGCCTTTTGGGCCTCCTGCACCTGCTCTTGGTCCTCCGGCAAGCGAGATTCGATTTCCTCTAGCGTCTGCGTCGCTTCCTCCCATTTGCGAATTGCATCGGCAAACTCGGTCTCGCGTTCAGCCGCCGCCGACAAGCGCCGCTGCTCTTCACTGGCCAGCTCCGGGAGCGGAACGTTGACCACCGCGCTAACGTTGCTGCGCCAGATTCCGTCGAGCACGTCGATGTTCGCGAACACACCGGCAAGAGCGTAGTAGTCTTCCTGGCCGACCGGATCGAACTTGTGATCGTGACACCGAGCGCAATCGAGCGTCATCCCCAGAAACATCGTGCCGATTCGCGTGATGTGGTGATCAACAATGTCCATCCGCAGTTGGACTTTGTCCTGTTCGGCAAGCTGCCAGGGACCGATCGCCAGAAACCCGGTGGCGATCATCTTCTCGCGCCGCTCCGTGGGTGAGTCAGCAGGCAGCAGATCGCCGGCAACCTGCTCGCGTACAAATCGATCGAGAGGCTTATTGGCATTGAGCGAGGCAATGACGTAGTCGCGATACCGCCAGGCATGCCGCATCGGCATACTGGCGCTGCCCACGGTATCGGCATAACAGGCCAGATCGAGCCAGTGACGCGCCCACTTTTCACCAAATGCCCGCGAGGCTAACAGGCGGTCCACCGCCCGTTCACGAAACCCAGGAGAGACGTCCGCGACAAACGCCTCGATCTCGTCCACCGAGGGTGGCAATCCGGTCAGATCGTACGTTACGCGCCGCAGCCAGGTGTAGCGGTCGGCATCGTTCACCGGTCGGATGCCGACAGCAAGATGTTTCTCGGCAATGAAACGGTCAATCGACGTGCGTGACCACTTCTCTTTCGTCACGGGAACGACAGGGTCTGAGATCGGTTTGAAACTCCAATGGTTGTGTGCATCATGTCGTTTCGATGTGATCTTGACAGGCACACGAGGGTCCGGAGCGCCACGTGCGACCCAAGCTTCGAAGATCTGAAGGGCGCTTTCAGGTAGATTCTTCTTCGGCGGCATGCCGCTGACGCCTTCCTCATGCCTGACGGCTTGAATCAATAAGCTACGATCCGGCTCTCCCGGTACCAGGGTCGGGCCGCTTTCCCCACCCTGTTGCCACCCGTATCTGGAATCAAGACGCAATCCGCCCTCAGGCTGAGTACCGGCATGGCACTTCAGGCAGTGCTCGGCAAGCAACGGCCGCACCTTCGTCTCGAAGAATCGCTCGTCGTCTATTTGTTGACCTGCGGCAGTTCCGGCATGAGCCAAGAGCGCCGCGACAAGGAGGACGCACCGACGCATGATGAACAGTCGTGTCCGTCGGGTAACCAGCCCGTGGTGGCATCTGCTCGGGGGCACGACTCTGTTCCAATTCGATGTTCAGATCGCTTCCAATTCGATGTTCAGGTCGCTTCATGCTAGCACCGCTGCCAACTGACGGCAACCTTCCCATGCCAAACCCTCTTCGTAACGACTCGCGCGCGACCCGATTCCGGAAGTCGTGAAACTGCAATGCTTTGCAGAAGTTCGAGACCTCCACGGTGGCT
>Ga0315316_10001005_pt1 | contig 19356 bp, 15 predicted proteins | sample M160m3416metaG_FD_203702 | JGI IMG/M metagenome (GOLD analysis project Ga0315316, IMG submission 203702) | Ammonia-oxidizing marine archaeal communities from Monterey Bay, California, United States - M1 60m 3416 | ecosystem: Environmental > Aquatic > Marine > Intertidal zone | place: USA... | reverse complement strand
CCCAACAGGTACAATGGTCACAGAATCTTCCGCGACTGCCGGCGTCGCGGTAATAGATTCGGTGGTACTCAATAAATCAGTAGTAATTGGTGAATCAACCGTTAAGCGTTCAGCGGCAAATTGGCCGCGAATCAATCCAATATTTTTCACAACATCAAGCCCATCCACTTGGGTTTCCGCAATTTCAATGATCTTGATCTTAGTCATATCAAACGGTTCGCCTGCATCCATATCGATCGCCGTCGCATAAACCCGTACGATTTCGCCGATTGGTATCACATCTTCAGCGTCGGGCGACTTATTGACACTCACGGTGCAAACTAGCCCGAGTAGCAAAATTCCTATAAGCAACGCCGGTATTTTTAGTGTTTTTAACAACGGTCCACGTTCCCTTTAAATGCATGTGTAGACTATCTACCCTAAAGACCTAGATAGTCCCTAATTACAGCATCGGAACAATAGTTGCATCTCCGTGACAGGATTCGGAAAAAATGGAAAAATCGCTATGTCTTACCTATTTTAACTAGCGGAACATTGTTTAGCGATATTCTTGCGAATTAACAATCTGTGGTTTTGCGCCGCTCCTAGTTGTTTCGCGTCGGGCTTAGTAAAACAACTAGTGGATATGGCTGAGAAGCACGGCGATTAGAGATTCGATTTCATTTTCTCGTACTGCCATAGCATTGATTACAAGAATCCCTTCATCCAAGCGGCTATGCCCAACAAATACTCGCGGACTAGCGTTCCGTAAGCATTGACAAACCTCAAACGCATCCTGATCATCGTTGACTTTCACATTCAGCCGCGGAACCTGATTTTCGTGAGCGATCAGTTCGGCAACAACTCCGGCGGCATGCAAGGCAGTTGAAATTCGTTGCAACACATCGTGCCACACGTTCAGCAGCTTGGACTGTTCCGGTCCGAGGAATTTCTCGAGTGCAGTCATCACCGCCATGATCGATTCCTTGGATACCTTGAATCCACGTCCAATACCGTGCCGCGGCATCCCAACGACTTCATCCGCAGCAAAAAACTCCGCAGGTGCTGTCCATAATTTGGGGTGATCATCCATATCCAGCATTTGCAGTAATGCGGAACCAACTAAGGTGCGTTTTCCGATTAACAGTCCTGTCGCCTGTGGACCGCACATCGCTTTACCGCCACTAAACGCCACAAGATCTGCCCCTGCGTTAACTAATCGTTTAAGATTCTCCGCGGGTGGAATTTCTCCAGCCGCGTCTACAAGTACTGGTAACCCCTGTTCTTTTGCAACTCGTATAACATCTGCTAATAACGGTCGTGCGCTATCGGTCTGTACGTATAATATTCCCGCTGTTTGCTCAGTGATCGCCGCAGCATATTCCCAGGGTTCAACGCGTCGCACGCCTGCACCACTGACCACCTCATTAAATCCCACCGCTACTAATTTCGCGCCAGCAGCGCGCACCGCATGGTCATAACCACTGCGTTGGTCACTCGCAATAAGTAGTTCATTTGGAAATCGGGTTGTCTCGGGAAGTGCTTCCATACGCGCAAGATCCGTTCCTGCTAGGATAGCTGCAGTGCCCAGTGTTAATGCTGCCGCCGCACCGGAGGCAATCAATCCAGCTTCACAGTCTAGCCATTCAGAAAGCTGTTGGGAAACCGCGATTTGCAGTTCTTCTATAGCGACAGAATGTTGCGCTGCCGAATCATAGGCAGCGAGCGCCGCGGCGTGCAGGGGGGCGCCGCCTAAACGAGTGACTGTGCCACAGGCGTTAATAATGGGGACGACACCTAGGTCTTCATATTTCATTATGTAGCATTCCTCTTATTACACATCGCATGAGATTAGCTTAATAAATCTCGCACCTTTTTACAGACAAATTCTAATTCATCATCCGTCATCTCAATCGCATCTAAATATAGAAATCCTTCATTGGCATGGTGTGCTCGAGCAACTACCGATGGATTTCCCTCAGCTAATGCTTTGTTCAGGGAATGGGCGTCATGCGAGATAACGCTGGTGTCTGGCGTCAAACGCACCCGTGAAAACGGACAACCATTAGGGTCTGCATCGATACCGAGGCTTAATCCATCAATATTTGCGAGCAATTCCATGATGCGATCGACTTTACGATCTTGCTCAGCAGTCCAAGCCTGTACATCCTCAGTCGCTCGATACTCCATGGCAGCGATCGCCCCGACAATTGCTTCTTTGCCCGCTTTCATCCCGCGACCAATTCCACGATTCTGCAAGTAGGCAGCTTCAACATATTTACGTTTACCGGCAATGATTCCGGCAGTTGTGGAACATAGATATTTGTGGGCACTAGTAATAACAACATCGACTCCCAAATTAATGAGTTCAGACATTCGCTGGTCTTGTGCTGCCCCATCCACAATCACAGGTATCCCGTATTGATGGGCCAAAGAGATTATTTCAGTCAAGCTAAGCATGCCCTTGCGGACGGTATGGTGTGATTCGACCACGAGCACAGCTGCGATGTCCTGTTGTTGCAACGCGTGTTCAAGTTGTATCGGTAAGGTGCGATTAACTTCACCAATTATCTCCGGCACAGCGCCTGCGAGGCGTATATTTTGCGTGATAGGCGCACCATAATTCACACAATGGCCAGTTTGAATAATAATTTTATTGCGCATACCCGTTGTGTCAGGTAATTGCAACACATTTCCCAATTCAACACCTGTCATGCAGCCAGCGATGCATAACGTAATACCAGCCGCTGTACAAGCAGTCACACAGCCCGTTTCGGACCCCCAAGTCCTTGATATAACCTTCCCAGCAGCCGCTTGTAATTCGTCCAAGTCAAAAAAGTGGTTAAGCGATTCACGAACTTGATCAGCGATTTCTGGTAACACAATCGCACCGCACAAATGTGTCATTTTTCCGCAAGCATTGATGATCTTTGTAAGTTGGTATTCTGAGTGTAAATCGGTCATTGGAATTCCGTTAATCGTCACTGCTATGTTGGTGAAAAAGAACCAACCTTATTCTATAATGAATTCGATCCGCGTATCGCCGATGCTGGTGATTCTTAATCCTCGCAAACTGAATACCCAATATTTTACCATGCAATGCAACTTACTTATACGCGGTGGTACAGTTATCGATGCTGCCGCAGGGCATCATCAAATCATGGACGTCGCCATCACGGGTGACCGTATCGTTGCCGTTGGCGAATCCTTGGAGTACCAGGCTGACCAAGTCATTGATGCTAGCGGGTTAATTGTTAGCCCAGGATTAATCGACTTACATGTCCATGTATATCAACATCACATACCGATTAGTCTTAATGCGGATGAACTGTCGATTGCCGGTGGGGTTACCACTCAACTTGATGCTGGGAGTGCTGGTTCCTACAACTTTGATGGTTTTCGACGTGACTATATCGACCGCGCTAACACTGAGGTTTTGGGGTTAGTGAATTTGGCATGTACGGGTCTGGTAGCTGCTAACCTAGGCGAACTAATGGACCCACGACACTCTGATCCAGCGGGAGTCGTAGCTACCATTGAGCGTCATGCGGATGTTGCCGTAGGTGTAAAGATTCGCGCAGGGGCTCATATCATTGGTAGCGGACAACAGGGTTGGGATCATTTCCTTGCTGCTGTCGCAGCCGCGAGAGATTCAAAAACATGGGTCATGATTCACATCGGAGAATGTCCAATGACGTTGCCTGAAATGATGCCACACTTGCAACCAGGGGATTGTATTACCCATTGTTTCAAGGGTGGTAGTACCACATTACTTGATGAAAACCAACATGTATTTAAGGAGATCAAGCAGGCGGCTGACAATGGAATCATTTTTGATGTTGGCCATGGCTTCGGTAGTTTCCATTGGGATGTTGTAACGGCTTGTCTTGATCAAGGGTTATTGCCCAACACAATCAGTACCGACCTACATCTCCAAAACGTGCATGGACCGGTTTATGATATGCCTACCACGATGTCCAAGTTCTTAATGCTCGGCGTGCCACTAACTCAGGTGTTTGAAATGTCGACGCTCGCTCCGGCAAAAGTCCTTGGCCGCGAAGCAGAAATTGGGACACTCAAAGTTGGCAGCCGTGCGGACGTGGCGTTATTTGAATTGAACACCGGCGAGTTCAAGTTTACGGACAGTTATCAACAAGTTCGTAGCGGCTCACAACGACTCAAAGCTGTGGGGACCGTTCAAAGTGGAACATTAGCACCAGGCTGGACACCATACAAACGATAAGGGTTTCCATCGTTATTTGGCAGCTGATAATTGTTTGGTGCAATCCACGCACGCCCAGCAAATCGCACATAGGCAATAACAAACAAAACCGAGCACTAATACTGGTAACCAGCCAGCCACATTATTGGCATCATTAGGAATCATATATCCCTGAATAATCGACCCTACAATGCCGATCACAATCGCAAATGAATTAACGAAGGCAAATAAAGTCGCCGTAAAACGCCCGCCCATATCCGTTATAGCGCCCCAACGCGTTGCCAAAGAAATGTCCGCGAAAATTTTAACGACTCCCAACAAGATGCAAAACAAATAGGGATCCTCTTTAACAAACAGAGCAATAAATAGCATCACTGCTGCCATCCCCTTACCCATGGCGCCCATAATGCGTCTTGCTTGTCGTCGACCCCTGCGAGCAGTCAGTTTATCGTTGAGAAATCCACCCAGTACGCCACCAATAGCACCACCGATTAGCGGCAACGAAGAATAAATTCCCATCTCTTTGTAACTCAGTCCATGAGCATTTTTCAGAAACATCGGAATCCAACCGGAGAAGATTTGGTCGGCAACCGTAGAAAAGCTAGCCGCGAAACAAAGCAACAGTACATGGACTCGCACACTTTTAGGACAGTTTCGCAGCATCTCCATATAGGATGGACGTGCTTTCTTTTCTTCGGATTCGCCGGTGGTATCCTGCACATCTACAAGGTCAATTTCGGCTTGATTCGCTCGCGGATGTAGTTCTGGAGAATTGCGAACAATAATCAAAAACAATCCGGCTAGTACCAACCCCGATGATGCCAGCATGATTAGCACCGTCTGCCACCCGTAACCTAAAATGCCAATCATCACTGTTGCTACTAGGATATTGGTAACGGCACCGCCAAACCGCGCAAAAAAGACTCCTAACCAACCTTGAATTGTCGTCCGTACGCTTTCGTGAAACCATTTTCTTGTTAGCCAACCGAGAGCGGCGAAGACAGCCGATTGCCCCGCACCGAGTAACATCCGCCCAGCGTATAGACAGCCAATGGCCGGCGCACCTGCATGTAGCGCCAAACCAACAGACCATGTTACGATCGATGCCGTTAAAAACAAGTCCGCTCCGACGACATCAACTAACATTCCAGCCGGTATTTGTACACCTCCATAAAACACAGAGAACAAGGCGTCCAAATAGCCCAAACTGGCGTTATCCAGTCCATACGCCTCAGCAATATCGGGCTTCAGCACGCCAAAGGCATAACGATGCACATACAACATCCAAGACGTTATGCAACCCATCGTAAAGACGGACCAACGAACTTTCGTCGGAGCCACTGCCATCTCCACTTGTAGTTGATTCCTATCCAATGAATAATTCCAATTCCTCAGCGCACTCTAAATTCTTCAATCACATCTTTATCTAACTCAATACCCAGTCCAGGCTCTTCCGGTACCGGTACACGACCATCAACCACCGGAGGTAAATTGGAAACTAGCTTCCGCATCAGCGGGCTGGGCCGCAGGCAATATTCAACCAAATCCCCATCAGGCACTGTGGAAATCCAGTGCAAACTGGCTGCCAGATTGATCCCGGTACTAAAACAATGCGGAACAGCTTTGCGACCATGCGCTGTCGCCATATCAGACACTCGCTTGCAGACGGTAATCCCTCCACAGAACGCAATATCAGGCTGGACAATATCAAGCCCCCGCTCGATCAGGTCTTCAAAATCCCAGTGGGTTACATCGCCTTCCCCCCCGGCAATCGGAATCTCGCTACGCTTGCACAACTCGGCGTATCCTTTGCGATCGTCCTGACCAACAGGTTCTTCTAGCCACGTCAGATTAAAGGGTTTGAACAACTCTGTTCTGCCCAATGCAGTTTCCCAATCCCAGGCGTGTCCTGCATCCACCATCAAATCGCGTTCCTCGCCAATCGCCTCTCGAGCCGCTTGCACATGAGCAACATCCACGGCGGCATCCTTCCCGATTGGTCCCCAGCCGAACTTAACTGCCGTGAGCCCCATTTCCACATATTGCTTAGCCATCTCGGCCGTTTGCTCAGGCGTATCGGCAAACAACACACTCGCATATGCTCGAACATCATCACGCATTCGCCCTCCTAACAACTCTGAAACCGGCTTCCCTTCGGCTTGGCCTTTGATATCCCACAGGGCAATATCCGCACCACTAATCGCATGGATTGCGGCACCGCGACGGCCATAGCGGTTCGTCTCATAGTACATTTTTTCCCAGAGCGCTACTGGATCGGTAGGATCTTCACCCAACAAGATCGACGTCAAACCGTGTCGACGAGCGGCACTGCGAGGAGCTTCAAAGCAAGCCTTGCAAACATAGGATTGGCTAGTCACTTCACCCACTCCTGTAATACCCTCATCCGTATGAATGCGAACGATGAGGACATCTAATGTCCCATCAGGAATGGCCTCCACATGCGGAACTCGTAAATGAATCGGTTCTACAGCTGTTATTTTCATGAAATCTGACGCTCGCTAAAAACTTCTTTACCGGGAAAATTCAACATCGTCATCCAACGGAAACATTGGACGATCACAATTCATGTAGGGCAAGCTTTTCAAATTTGCACTCGTGCTACCCGCTACATCGACGGCCACAATATCCGCTGCAATATCTTCATAGTATGGCCTAAATCCATTCGGACTTTTCACCACCACCACATCAAAATCTGCAGGCTGTAACCCATGCTCGGTATAGACCATTTGACCAACAACATAAACAGCGACACTCGTTACAAGCAACGTGATCGTTCCGCTCTTCAGCACGGCTGTAGTTCCCGCCTGAGCAGACATTCCATTTTCATATTGAAATTGTCCATCATGAAGCGACACCACCTCAAACGGCAACTCTACCGGAGTAAACCGCTGTGGATCTAGCTGACCACCAATTGGCATGTCAAAATCACCGCCAACCCCAACTTCCACCGCACGCTGTACAACCGGAGCATCGACGACGGATACCAGAACCTTGCCTAAAAACCCATGCTGCAATATTCCTTGGATGATTTCATTACTATCACCAGATGCCCCAGAAGCAGTCGCGTCAGCCGCATCCGAAAAAACAGTCAACCCTGCAACGTTTGCTGCCCGCTCAATACTATCCGACAATGAACTGAGCTCAGCCTTGAACAACTCGCGGTGGTTCCACATAAAATCCGCGATCTCTGCTGCTTCTGTTTCCGCACGCGTTCGATCAGCATCTCGATAGACAATAATATTAGTCCGCAAATCTGGTACATCCGTAAAGGCATTACCAATATTTACACCAGCTGCCAAACCGCCCGGACTCTCTTCAATTTGCTGACACATCCGGATTGCTTCACCAAATTTACCTGTCTCGGTCAATAATTCATCACCTCGCACCAACATCGGTATCTTCACCCGCGCCAATTCGGGTTGAATATCACCACGCAGTAAGGCGATAAGATTGTGCGCTGCACGCACTCCTGTTTCGTATTGGTCGACATGCGGATACGTGTGATAGGGTACGATGATATCAGCATTCTTCAACATACGATCCGTAAGAATTGCGTGTAGATCAATCGTTGCCACAATCGGAATATCGCCCACGTATTCACGAATCTTCTCTAGCAAATACCCCTCGGGGTCATTCTCCGACTGCCCCGCCATGGCACCATGTAAGACGATCAAACAACCGTCAATTTCCGATTCGCAACGTATCGTTGACAACAACTCCCCCAGCAATCGATCCAGATCCTCCGTCGGAACAGCGCCACCAGACACACTATCAGCGGCCATCGTTGGCACGCATTCCATATCAGCACTGTCGCGCAGAACGTCGATGGCACCTGCTAACTCTGTCCGCGTATCAACGAATTGGGTGAATATCTCCGAACCACGAACAATACGAAACATATCGTAGGGAGTCGGAGCGGGATTAAACGTCGATGTTTCTTGTTTTAAATCAGCAAGTAATATTCGGGGCATAGCTTTATGGGCCTGGCTAATCATCATAAGACAAAGTTTTGTACAATATAGGCTCAATAAATCTCAGTCCATAAAACCTAAACAGTACGTTGATTGTATGAAATTTTTACTGCCCTTGCTAATTATTACTTACTGTAGCTTTGTCACAAAATCTACCGTCGCCCAAGAAACCGAACCACTCGAATACGGAGTGACCGAAAAGCACATCATGGTACCGATGCGTGATGGTGTTCGACTGTCGGTTTATCTTTATATTCCCAAAGGAGAAGGTCCTTGGCCAGCGTTGCTGGAACAACGCTACGCTAATGCGAGAAGTTTGGGTGTTCGCAATGAATTTGCAAAACTTGCTTCACACGGCTACGTCGTCGCGTTACAAAATTTTAGAGGATCACAACTGTCAGAAGGCACTTGGGTTGGATATCGCGCGTTGGGATGGGGCAAGTTAAAAGATGGCTACGACACGGTCGAATGGCTCGCTCAACAAAAATGGTGCACAGGGAAAATTGGTACATTTGGCAGCTCTCAAGCTGGGTATGCACAAAATTTCCTCGCAGTCACTCAGCCCCCCTCGTTGACCGCTCAATACATGATCGATACGGGGTTAAGCCTATTTCAAGAAGGCTATCGTATTGGAGGGACGACTCGACCAAATCGATTTAAAGGAATGAGAGCAGTATGCCGAGTCCCAGAACATAATGATTTACTAATGCAACAGTGGTATGAGCACCCGCATTATGATCGTTATTGGAAACAAGAAGATTGTGCCCGCCACTTCGACAAGATGAACGTGCCCTGTATGACCATCGGTAGTTGGTACGATTTTATGTGCCAAGGATCCGTGGAAAGTTATATTGGGCGACAACACAGAGGAGGCCCACAATCTCAAGGCAACCAAAAATTACTCGTCGGTCCATGGTTACATGGTCGTTTCAACAAAGGTAGTAAAGTTGGTGAACTACAATACCCTGAAAATGCTGAATTTGATTTACTCAGACACATGGTGCAGTGGTTCGACCATTACCTCAAAGGAAAAGAAAATGGTGCCAACACTCAACCTAATGTCCAATATTACAAAATGGGCGCGACGCAAGAAAAAGACGCCGTCGGTAACCAATGGATTGCCGCCAAGGATTGGCCTGTGCAAGAATCCAACACGTCCTATTTCTTAAATCCCGCTGGGAAGCTTTCCCAAAAGTTGCCTACTGCTGACGGGGCCCAAAGCCACTTAATATCCGACCCGCTAAACCCCGTATCGATTCCAACACGGTCCTTTCCGGGTGCCCGCGATGCGCGAGCTGTGGAAAGTCAAGAGAATGTACTGACATTTACCTCGCCAGTACTTACCGCACCAGTCGAATGGACGGGCCATGTGACAGCTGACCTCTATGTGCGTTCGACCGCTAAAGACACTGATTTCATTGTCCGCGTAAGCGATGTTTACCCTGACGGCCGCAGCATTTTGATCGTCGATTACATTATGCGAGCGAGATATCGTGATGGGTTCCGCAAAGAATCGCTACTTATCCCAGGTAAAGTCCATCGCTTACAGTTTCATGTGGGCTGGCTTAGCCAAGTTTTCAACAAAGGACACCAAATTCGCGTAACTGTTTTGAGTACTGGAAGTGAGTTCTTTGAACCAAATCCAAATACCGGCGAACCACTCACTATTGAATTCCCTGAAAACGCACAACAAGCGAATAATACGATTCTACATAACCAACAATATCCTTCTCGTATCATCGTGCCACAGGTAGACAAACCCGCGTTTTTACCGACCAAACCAACCGCGAACAAGGAGACAAAGTAAATTGAGTCAAAGTTGCTGTGATCTCCGGTTATGTGGAACCGCCACGGCGACCACTGCCACGTTGGCGTGGAGGTAGCTGAGGAAACTCGTCAGCTAAACGACGTATGTTTTTTGTCATTTTATCCAGCATTGTATCTTCCAAAATGAAAATTGCTGCGATTCGCCCAAGACCTTTATAGGTCGTTTTGTAATATAAGTTCAACAGTGCGCCGCCTGAGCCTGATTCTGCAGAAATATCGAGCACCGCCGTGCGAATACTCGATTCAATCTTAAACTTCAGTCCACTACCTGGGGCAAAAAAACTGACGGTCCAAATTTCTGTTATTGGCATGCCCAATAGGCTTGTGGTCACTTCATAACTTTGACCCACCTTAATCTCCACAGGGTGCTCAGGCATTCCAGACACTGTTGGATTCCACTGAGACCACGAGGTTAAGTCACCAATCAATAAGTCAAATATCTGTGATTTAGGGGCTTTAACCGCCGGACTACTGTTTACTTCAACCTCACCACCACCCGCAAAATACAAGCAGCCAAGTATAATGACTCCCCACAGCAGTGTTACAAGGGTTCGGTTAAGCCACACGTTCTTTTCACTGGACTCAACGGGTTCACGCTCTTCTTTAGATTTAAAGAGAGATTTCACTTCAACTTGCTCAGACACATTTTCGTCTAACATCTATGTCCTCGATTTCTTAAGCACAAGAAACACTATCGCCTAGTATATAGAAGAAGAACCAAACAAGGTGAAGTAACTTCTAGCCAATCACAAATGATTATTCGTATAATTCGTGGCTAAATTTGAGATCGTTTTCGCTAATTTGCGTTCTCGAACAACTGCTGTCTAATCGCCGGTATTCTTACATGCGGATCATCGTGCTTACGGGCATAGTCACGCAGTTCTTCAGTAAGCCGTCGTATCAACAGGTTGTGTTTACTTTGACCATATAGATTAACGACTTCACCGGGGTCCGCTTGTAAATCAATAAACCACGGTTTATCGCTCGCGGAAATGACTAGCTTAAATCGAGCCGTCACTGCGCTGAGCCACGGTTGATTGGGAGTACTACGCATAAACGCGACATCATGCCAGTTCGTTGCTTTACCCGCAAGCAACTTAGACGCATCTCGACCATCCACTGTCTGAGAGTTCTCAGCCTCAAGTAATGTCATGATTGTCGGAAAGAAATCAACGCTCGTTAAAGCTTCATTGATCACTTTGCCACGGGGCAAGCGATTCGGAGCGCAAACAATAAAGGGAACTCGAGCTGACCCTTCATAAGGCACTCCTTTATTAAGGCGTCCGTGCTCACCACATAGATCACCATGATCGGACGTAAAGACAATGATCGTCTTTTCCAAAACACCTTCCGCTTTGAGCGAGGCAATCAATTTACCGACATTGTCATCAATACATTTTACCATTCCATAATAGGCCGGCATAATTTTTCGCAACTGCGCTGCCGACACACCATTGGCTGCCTTGCCCCAGTTGGGAATCTGAGCAGCTTGTCGCTGCAGCGTGAGTGGAATCGGAACTTTTACATTAGCGTACATCGTATCGTACGGTGGCCGGACCGTATTGGGTCCGTGGGGATCAGGTAAGCTAATATAGTAACAAAACGGCTTATCGCTGTTTTCACGGATAAAATCGACTGCTCGATCACACAGCCAATCCGTCGAAAATGATTTCTTGTCTGCTCCCGCTAAATTATAATTCGCCTGCCCATTTGCATTTCTCGCAGCGACACGCGGCCCTTTTTCGGTAATCTCAAACTTCTTCCAATGCCCACGATTATACATCCAACGGTTGTCAGTGAATCCAAAACTACGACTGGGAGCCCATTGTGGTTTACCGGAACCATCAAGATGCCATTTCCCAGCAAACCCAGTTGCATAGCCCTGCTGTTTCAAAATATGGGCAAACGTAATGACACTATCCGACAATGGAATATTATTATTGACAACTGGAGTTTTTTGTGGGTAATGCCCCGAGATAAAAGCAGCTCGTGAAGGCGAACAAACGGGTGTGGTTGCATAAAAACTTGTGCAAAGGACTCCGTTTTTTGCAAGCCAGTCAATATTTTGTGTGCCGACGATGCGACCACCATAACAACCGAGCGTTCCAAAGTGGTGCTCATCGGTCTGAATAATTAACAAGTTCATCTTTTCCGCAGCATTGGCTGAAGTGACAAATAACAAGCAACATGTCAATCGAATGAGGTTTTGCAACATTTTGATGGTCCTTAGTACAATATCGATGCATTAGAACTACGTAATGTAGAGGTACCGCCATCAACAGACGTGACCGTATCGACCGTTGTCTGCTAACGGACTTGAAATATATTCTGCGGCATCAACACAGACAATCTCGGCACCCACGACTGCCTATAGGGCGGCGCGACGCTCGCGACGAGCAAAAGCGAACGTGACGAGCTTATTGCGTTCAACGTCCCATAGCTTCAGACGCAGGCACTTGTAAACATCCCACGGCAATAACGATGTCATGCCAGGGTTTTTCAATTCTTTAATTGCCGCCATTGCTTTAGGCAACATGTAGAACGGGATGTTGTGATTTAAATGGTGGATGTGATGATATCCAATATTCGCCGTGAACCAATGAAACAATCGACTCATGCGAATATAACTCGACGACTTTAAAGCCGCCTGTACATGTGTCCAATCACGTCCGATTTTCAATTCAACGGATGGGAAATTATGCTGCGCATAGAACAAATATGATCCCATGCCTGCAGCAACTATCATCGGTATAACCATCACATATATAATGTTGCTTGGATCTGTCATTGCCAACGCAACATAGATTGTCGCATGTACAATCACTGCAAAGATAGCGTCCCAATGACGTTTTGGATTTATGAACAATGGACGAACACACATCCCTAAGAAAAAGACGGTTACATAGCCTAAACCAATAAACAACGGGTGACGAGCTATTCTATATTGGACGCGACGTAAGAACGGAGCCTCGGCATAATCCTTAGTTGTCATGACTGGATAAGACCCAATACTAGCACCATATAGTTTAGCATTGTTCTTGTGGTGGTGATTGTGTGAGCGTTTCCAAACACTCGGAGGACTCAACGTCACCAAGCCAAACACAAACATAAACGCTCGAATAATTTTAGATTTTCTCAGGATCGCACCGTGTTGATAGTCATGGTAAATAACAAACAAACGAACGTGGACTAGTCCAAATACAATACTCGTTATAATCTTCAACGGCAAGCTTTCGATCATAAAAACAGCAATGACCAGTGACGTCCAAACAACGACTGTCGATATGACACACCAGAGGCTCACCCACACGTTCTCGGTAGCATACTTGCGGCTAGCAATAAGTAATTCTTTTGGAGATTTCAAGTAACTCACCATGTTTACGGTCTAAGGTTCTAAACTTCTATTACATCCATGTATTATTCGTTAAGCAATCGAAACTATTACCCCTTCTGTCGTAAACCATTCATGATCTACAACAGACGTGACAACCGTTGATTCCATTTCTAAACTTCGCGCAATATCCTCAACACTGCGGGGCGCGCCCACATTATACAAGTAATCCCAAATCCTGTTTCGTTCGTCTTCCATAACTATATCCTGTTTCCTGAAAACACTGAAATCTTCGGTTTTAAATACCAATGCAATCGTTTGCTTGTTTCAGCTTTTCTATATCGTCGAATAATACGGAGATTCCGACAATACTAGCCTCCCAATTTCTACGATAATCTACCGTTATTTTTCATATTTTACAATAAGTTTACGCTAGCTCGATGGATGTGACCCGCGAAATGAATTTAGAACCGCAGCGAGCGATTATTGGCTCCATTCAATAGTATGCTTTTTACACATATTTGTGTGGTATAAAAGGTTAATAATGAATATTCCTACCAAGCTCGTAAATTACGACACCGTCGACGATCAATATCTCGAAAAACGCCGACTCAAACCAAGTGCTGGCTGGATATTGCTGTGGGCCATGGGGGTTGGTGCAGTAATTTCCGGTGACTTTTTTGGTTGGAATCTTGGTCTCGCAAATTCTGGATTTGGGGGTTTGCTAGTAGCCACTGGGGTTATGGCCGTGATGTATTTCTGTATGGTCTTTACCGTGGCTGAACTTTCGGCTGCCTTGCCTCATGCTGGCGGATTCTTTTCATTTACTCGTAACGCCTTCGGCCCCCTTGGCGGTTTCATTTGTGGGCTCACCGATATAATTGAATATGTTATCACTCCAGCAGTCATCGTCATCGGAATCGGTGAATATATGAACGTGCTCGCATTTGGCCCAGGAACTGAGCCATCCATTACGGTTACGATTTTGTGGTGGGCACTAGCCTATGGACTCTTTGTTTTAATAAACATCATTGGAGTTGCTCTGTCATTGCGTATGGGACTAATTTTCGCTGGCTTAGCTGCGTGTGTACTGCTCGTGTTTTATGGTGGGGTCTGGTTCAACGGAAGTTTTGATTCGTCGCGATTGTTTGATATCGCGGCAGACCCAGGTAACGGTCCTTGGTTTCCCAAAGGATTGTCTGGCATTTTTGTCGCCTTACCATTTGCCATGTGGTTTTATCTGGCTATTGAACAATTACCTTTGGCCGCCGAAGAAAGTCATAATGCTGCCGGTGACATGCCGCGCGCATTAATCCTAGGTATGGTCACACTATTTATTTTTTCAGTACTAACATTGACCCTCAATACCGGTGTCGTTGGCGCTAACAACTTAGCCACGGATGAAGCTCCTTTGGCGAGTGGATTTATCAAAGTGTTTGGCGTCGGGGATGCCGCTCGGTTGCTAACGTTAATTGCCTTGGTTGGCTTGATTGCTAGTTTTCATGCCATTTTGTATGCGTATGGCCGCGTGTTATTTGCTTTGTCGCGTGCCGGATATATCCCCCGGTTTTTATCACTAACCGGAAAACGCCGAACACCGTATGTCGCCTTGATAGCCGGTGCATTAATCGGCTTTGGCTGTGCGTTAGTCATCACATTGACCAAGCCAGATACCGATAGTGATAGTCATGTCGGATCAGCGCTACTCAACATGGCAGTGTTCGGAGCCGTTATTTCATATGCATGTGTTATGGCGAGCTTTATTAAGTTGAGAATATCCAATCCTCATCTCGTGCGACCCTATCGCAGTCCTCTCGGTATCCCAGGGGCAGTGGTGGGACTATTGTTATCGCTGGTAGCTCTTATTGCCACATTGTCCGATCCATTACTGCTACCAGCGGTTGTGGGAGTCGTTGTTTTTTTGATACTCGGCATGATTTACTTTTTCTGTTTCAGTCGTCACCATTTAGTTGCCCAAGCGCCCGAAGAAGAAGTGGCACTGATTGCCGACGCAAAACATGAATTGGCTTAAACTAGGTATAGGTGATGATGTTTTCACACAGTCATACAAACCCTAACAATGCTTACCGCAGACTAATAAAGTAACGTAAGGAATTTGATCCAGCCATGATATCACTCAAAGAATTAAAACAACTATCCGACAACGGGGACATCGATACTGTCATCACAGGTTTTACAGACCTCTACGGACGATTACTTGGAAAACGTTGTGATGCTGGTTTTTTCCTAGAAAACGTAGCTACTGCAGGAACACATGGCTGTAACTATTTATCTACCGTCGACATGGAAATGGAGCCCATTGACGGTTACGCAGCAGCTAATTGGGAGGCCGGATATGGAGATTTCCATTTAGTGCCGGACACCGCAACTTTGCAAATTGCTTCATGGCTGGATCGAACCGCCATTGTCTTTTGCAATGTGCAAAATAGTACTACTCATGAACTGATACCAGTCATGCCCCGCAGCGTCTTAACAGCACAAATCCAATCAGCAAGCCAGCTTGGTTACACCGCCCAAGCTGCCTCAGAATTAGAATACTATTTGTTGCAGGAGAGCTATGAACAAGCACATTCTCAACACTATCACGACCTCAAGGCAGCGGGTTGGTATTTAGAAGACTACCACATCCTGCAAGGCAGTCGGCGCGACGGATATCATGGAGAACTACGCCGGCATTTGTCCGCTTCAGGCATCCCCGTGGAATCAACCAAAGGTGAGTGGGGACTTGGTCAACATGAAATTAATGTTGCTTACGCCGACATAGCAGCCATGGCCGATCGCCATATTGTCATTAAGCAATGTGCCAAAGAACTCGCCGAAATTCAAGGCGTCAGTGTGACGTTTATGGCCAAATACAAACAGGACCAAGCAGGGTCAAGTTGCCATATCCACTTGAGTCTATGGAACGACTCGGGAAATGCATTTGCCGGGGAGGAGGCATTAGGTCGAATCCAATGTTCCCACGTGTTTAAATCATTCTTAGCCGGCTGGATTCATCACGCCCCCGCTTGCATGCCCTTTTATGCGCCAACGGTGAACTCCTACAAACGCTTTCAGCATGGTTCCTGGGCACCGACAAGTCTCGCTTGGAGCCAAGATAATCGAACGGCAGGATTTCGCGTTGTTGGCAGTGGCCCATCGCTACGGATTGAGTGCCGCATTCCAGGCGCTGACGTAAACCCATATCTCGCATTCGCAGCTGCCTTAGCTTCTGGCTTAGACGGCGTAAAAAAAGAAATGCAACCACCAGCTGAATTCATTGGAAATGCCTATGAACAAGCTGACATCCCCCAAGTCGCCGCGACGTTTGAGGATGCTATCCACGAATTCTCAAATAGCGATTTTATTAAGCAGAGTTTTGGCAAGTCGGTACAACAACACTACAGCCACTTCTTTAACACAGAACGATTAGCTTATCAAAATGCCGTAACTGATTGGGAACGGCAACGTTACTTCGAGCGTATTTAGTAACCATCAGCGCTAGGAACTATTCAAAACTTTTTTAATAGGAATTTACATTAAGTGTCAGCAACGTTACCTCGAATTGGAATCACCATGTATGGCTGTAATGAGGAAGGCAGTTATAGTATTCCGCGTGAGTATATCGATAGCGTTGAGCGAGCACACGGAATACCTTTGATCTTACCTCCGGTGCACAATGTCCAGGCTGTCTTGGAACAAATCGATGCTGTCGTACTCATTGGCGGTGGTGATCTCTGCCCGGCTTGTTACGGTGGCGACGACCATGAACAAATCTACATGACGGATCCGCAACGCGACGCTTATGAAATTGAATTAACGCAAGCCGTACTCGAGTCGGACAAGCCAGTTTTGGGAATTTGCCGTGGGCTGCAAGTCTTAAACACAGTGCTGGGTGGGACCTTACATGAACACTTACCCGACGTGTATGGCGAATCAATTAAGCACCGATTACCGCCCCGAGAACCAGTAAATCATGAAATAACCGTCGTCGCTGATTCGATGTTAGCTGAGATTGTGGGAGAATTAACATTCAGCGCTCCAAGTTGGCATCATCAGTGCTTGGATCAAGTAGCCGACGAATTGACCGTAGTAGCAAAAGCACCCGATGGTGTCATTGAAGCAGTTCAATGGACTGCTAAGAAATGGTGCTTAGCCATTCAGTGGCACCCAGAACTTGCAGCCGCAGAGGATCCATTACAGCAAAAAATATTTGACGCGTTGGTTGCAAGTTGTCTGGTCTAATTTAACCTACTTGTTACATCGAGTAATTTTACAAAAAGGAATTCCTGTTCATGGGACGACTGCAAGATCAAGTGGCATTAATAACCGGCGCGGCAGGAGGTATTGGGCGAGCAACAGCACTGCGTTTTGCCGCAGAAGGCGCCAAGTTAGTGTTAGCGGATGTGGACGACACTGAAGGTGCACAAACGTTGCAGCAAGTCCAAGCGTCGGGGGCCGAAGCAATCTATGTACACGCCGATGTGTCTCAGAGTGAAGATTGCCAAGCGATGGTTGCCGCCGCAGAAACCGCGTTCAACAGTTTGCATATTCTGTTTAACAACGCCGGCATCATGCACCCCGAGGATGGTGATGCGGTGAACACCGAAGAACATATCTGGGATTTGACGATGGCCATTAATTTGCGAGGCGTCTATTTAGGATGCAAATATGGGATCCCTTTGATGTTGAAATCTGGTGGCGGTAGTATTATCAATACCGCGTCATTCGTAGCGTTGATGGGTGCTGCCACGCCTCAACTCGCCTACACCGCTAGTAAAGGTGGTGTGTTAGCCATGACACGCGAGTTGGCCGTCATCCATGCGCGACAAAATCTGCGCTGCAATGCACTTTGCCCAGGGCCGTTACACACAAAGATGTTAATGGACTTTTTGGATACGGAACAAAAGAAACAACGCCGGCTAGTGCACATTCCAATGGGACGCTTCGGCCTGGCCACGGAAATGGCAGATGCCGCTTTGTTCCTCGCCAGTCACGAATCTTCTTATGTAAACGGAACTGAGTTTGTCGTTGATGGCGGAATCACCGCCGCCTACGTGACACCCGAAGATTAGACATGGCCTCATTCAAGGTCATTCGTAATCCGTTTTACCTCGTCGCAAGGCATCATCACCGAAACGGTCACGAATCAAATCCGAAACCTCATCTAGTTTTTCTCGTTGCTTGCTGTCCTCTTGGTCAAATAAACCTTGTTGCCGCACGCCACTACCTAAACTGCTCACGCCCATTCCAATCAATCGCAAACGCAACTCGCGATTGGGCAAGCGATTCTCTAGCATCTCAATCACCGTTTCATAAAACACTTCCGTCGCATCACTCGGCAGAGATAATGTTTTGGAACGCGTGAAGGTTTTGAAGTCATGATAACGTACTTTTAGGTTAATTGTCTTCGCATGCAAGTCAGCACTGCGTAGACGCTGAGATACTTGTGTCACCAAATCCCGCAAATACTCACGCAATACGCCTATGTCGGTAACATCCTCGGCAAAAGTCTGTTCGTTGGAAATCGATTTCGCACGACCATCAGGTACCACTTCACGCTCATCAAGACCTCGTGCTAAATGCCACATTTGAGATCCAACCTTACCAAACAAACGCTGTAAACTTTCTTCTGTTAAGGACTTTAATTGTTGGATCGTGTGGACGCCTAACGCAGTCAGTTTTTTCTCCGTCGCCTTGCCCACACCCCAAATTCTTTTAACCGGCAACGGATCTAGAAACGATTGCACCTCCTTTTCGTTAATAACGCAAAAACCGTCAGGTTTATTAGCATCACTTGCTAGCTTTGCTAGGTACTTATTGGTTGCCACACCTACCGAAGCAACCAAATGCAATTCATCTTTGATTTCTTGTTTAATCCGCCTCCCGATCACTTCAGCAGACCCAAAAAGCGATTCGCTACCACCGACATCGAGAAAGGCCTCGTCCAGCGACAGTGGTTGCACTAGCGGAGTGTAACGAAAAAAAATTTCCCGTAGCTGTTG
>Ga0315316_10001004_pt1 | contig 19366 bp, 18 predicted proteins | sample M160m3416metaG_FD_203702 | JGI IMG/M metagenome (GOLD analysis project Ga0315316, IMG submission 203702) | Ammonia-oxidizing marine archaeal communities from Monterey Bay, California, United States - M1 60m 3416 | ecosystem: Environmental > Aquatic > Marine > Intertidal zone | place: USA... | reverse complement strand
TCTCCTTCCCACCTGCTACTGAAGCAACAGATGCAGTAGAAGCAACAGCCTTACCCCCTAATTCGGATATTTCTTCAACGACACTCTGAGCAGGACCAACATCCTTTCCGCTTCCATCCAACTTAGCGCCTACATCATTTACTACAATGCTTGCCCCTAATTTTGAAAGTTCTAATGCAATACCTCTTCCAATACCTCTACCAGACCCTGTTATAACTGCTACCTGACCATCAAGAGGTTTATCTGAATTATTATTTTTATCACCAAAACCAAATAGCATTCCTCTGCCTTCTACATCAAAGTCTTCTGTAGTAAATCTTCCTTTGTTTATAGGGTTAAATAAAGTTATTTTTGGTCTAGGTAATGTTAGCTGATTAATTGTTCCACCCCATACTTCAAATACTTGAGCATTTATAGGAGAAGAATAATCACTTGCTAAATAGGTAACAAAAGGAGCAATATCTCTTGGATCTCTAGAATCCTTAAATGGTGTTGAATTTCTTTTTTGGAATTCTTCAGGAACCGATGCTGTCATTCTAGTATCAGCTCTTGGGGCTATTGTATTGGCAGTAACTCCGTATTTACCTAGATCTTTACCAACAACTTTAGTGAATCCTGCTATCCCAGATTTAGCTGCAGCATAATTAGATTGCCCTGGGTTACCAAACAAGCCTGAACCTGAAGAAAAAGTTATTATTCTTCCTGATTTCTGGGCCCTAAAAATTGGGGCAGCATGCCTTATGATTGAAAAAGTTCCTGTTAAATGAACATCAATTACATCGTGCCATTCTTCCTCGGTCATATTAAATATCATTCGGTCTCGTAAAATACCTGCAACAGTTACAACAATGTCTAATCTTCCAAATGAATCTAGTGCATCTTGTACAATTTCTTGTCCAGATTCGAAGGAAGCGACTGAAGATTTATTTGCTTTTGCTTCTCCTCCAGCTTTGATTATTCCGTCCACTACCTCATCAGCTAAGGAAGCATTTTCTACATTCCCATCCAATGATAAACCTGGGTCTACTACTAAAATTTTTGCTCCATGTGCAGCTAAATCTTCAGCTACAGCTCTTCCAATGCCTTGTCCAGATCCTGTTACTATTGCTATTTTTCCATTTAAAATTTCTGACATTTTAACCTCTTTTATTATTTAATATTAATTGGCAATTCTATTAATGCTGTTGAAGGAGTCGTTATTTTTCCTTCAGAATTTTCTAAGCTTAAATCAATTTCAACAAAACCAGCTGAATCTTCAATAAATTTATTTGTAATTTTTCCATAATATTTTATATCTTCATATGGAAAATCAACTCCTCTATATGATACATTAAACTTTTTCAACCTCCCTTTTAAACCTGCAAATTCAACCATAAGTTGTGCTAGCCATGCGCTTTTTAATGCTCCATGAATTATTATCCCTTTGTGACCAGCTTTTTTAGCTACTTCATCATCATAATGAAACTCATTAAAATCTTGTGAAGCACCTGCATACATAACAAGCTGCTTTCTATCCACATTTATAATTCTTGGTCCAATTACTTGACCAATTTCAACATCTTCAAAATAATTTTGTTTAATATCTTTCATAAATTTTAACTAAGAAAAGTTTTTTCTCCCTTGCCATAATAAATTGTAGTTATTTCTTGCTCTGCTACCAATATTTCGTTTTGATTAGTATATGTTGTAAAAAAAATCTTGAACATCATTTCCCCCATTTTTCCTGATTTAATAAATAAATCTTTTAATTGAGATACTACTGTTATTTCATCTCCAACAAAAATATCCTCATGAAAAACATATGATGAACCACCATCAACTAAATTGGAAAAAGGATCAGGAAACTTCTTATTTAATTTATTAGGTTTAAATAATCTAATAAAAGTAGGTGGCGTTATTATTCCCCCAACGTTTTTTTTAGCGAATATTTCATTAAAATAAATTTGGTTATCATCTCCAATAGCAGATGCAAAATGTTCAATTGCATTCTTCTCTACTATGTAAGATTTAGGATCTGTTTTAAGACCTATGAAAAACTTCATCTCTTCTGTTATTGTCTCTTTTAAAGGCATTATTCTTGGTTTTTATTTTTGAATTCAAATATAAAAGATGTTACAGAAGAAGACAATAGAAAAGTAGCACTTACTAGATATAAAAAAGCATAATTTCCTACAAGGTTAAACATTCCTATTTCAAAATAAAAAAGCAACACAGATCCAATAAATAAAGTTATAGGAATATAATAGGTTGAAACATTTTTCCTACGGCTGGAATATAGACAAACAAGCCCTATTAAAAAAGGAACGAATAAAGGAAAAATAACTTTTGAAGAATGAATATCTAAAAGAGTTTTATCATTTTCAAATTTCATAAAAAGCAATACAGAACCTGAAAAAAAACTAGTTAGTAAAGATAAATAAATAAAAGTTTTTATAATTCTTCTAAATCTATATACCATAATAATCCTCTAAATCTTGTGCCTCCTCATAAGAGGAGATAGTAATAGGAGCTTTTTCTTTAAGTATTTTTTTTATTCCATATGGAGGATTGAATTTTATAGTTAGTTCGATATCATTAGCCAAAACTCTATAAGAAATTAATTTACCTGTTCCAAAATGAGTGTGAGTAACTTTGTCTCCTAAAGAAAAATCTACTTCTATCATTTGCTCTTCTTCAATTAGATTCTTGTTTGGATTTTTTTCAAAAGTTGTCTTCCAAGAATCCTCATATTTTTTATATTTTGATTTTTTTATCAGAACCGACTTTGGAATTTCATTTAAAAATCTTGATTGAATAGCATTATCGTATATTCCTTGAAATCTTCTCCTACTTGATGAGGATAAAAATAAATTTTCTTTAGCTCTTGTTATTCCTACGTAGCAAAGCCTTCTTTCTTCTTCTAGTTCTTCTTCTGATTCCATAGATCTTGAATGTGGTAACAATCCTTCTTCCATACCTACTATAAAGACATTTTTGTATTCTAATCCCTTTGCTTGATGTAAAGTTATAAGAGTTACTGCTTCCTCTAATTCATCTATAGAATCTACATTAGAATTCAAAGAAGAATTTTCAATAAATTCAATTAATGATTCACTATTTTCCACATCAGAACTTGCTGAAAACTCCTCAGCTGAATATTTCAACTCATTAATATTTTCTAATCTTTCTATACCATCTTCATCATTCTTCAAATAATCATCATAATTCGTGATAGAAACAATTGTGTTAATAAGTTCATGAGGTTCTTGAATTGCAACTTGAGTGTTTAACTTTTCATAAAGAATCATGAAATCTTTTATAGAATCAAACGCTCTTTTAGATAAGAAATTGCTCTTGTCATTATCTACAATACAATCTTTTAAAAATTCAATATAACTTTGATCAGAATTATTTTTTTCAACTAATATTTTATTTATTGTTCTCATCCCTATGCCCCTTGGAGGGCAATTAATGATTCTTTCAAAAGCAGAATCATCATTGGGGTTAATTAGTATTTTGCAGTAAGCTAAAATATCCTTTATTTCTTTTCTGTCATAAAACCTAACTCCACCAACTAATCTATACTTTAGTCCAATAGAGTTTAAAGCTACTTCAAAAACTCTACTTTGAGCATTTACTCTATACATAACTGCAAAATCGTTAGAAGAATCTTTTGTTTCAATCAATTTAGATATTTCAGAAGCTACAGATATTGCTTCTTCTTCTTCGTCAGAGTAAGAATTAAATTTTATTAAATTTCCCTGTTTATTTTTTGTCCATAATTTTCTTTTAAATCTATTTGAGTTATTTGAAATTATTGAATCTGCTGCTTCCAAAATAGGCTGAGTAGATCTATAACTTTCATCAAGATTTACAACTAAACAATCTTTATATTTTTTTTTGAATTCAAGAATATTTGTTGGAACAGCATGTCTCCAAGAGTAAATCGATTGATCAGGATCTCCAACAACGGATATAGATTTTTCTTTATTAGTTAGCAAATTAGAAATTTGAAATTGTAGAGGGTTAGTATCTTGAAATTCATCAATTATAACTTGTTTATATCGACTAGACCATTTATTTCTAACATCTAAGTTTTCTAACAAAATATTTTTTGTCTTCAATAATAAATCGTCAAAGTCACAAGCATTTGAATTATTAAGAATTTCTTCGTATCTTGTGTATACTCTAGACACTATTTCTTCAAAATAGCTATTGGCATTTTTATTATAAATTGATGATGAAATATTTAAATTTTTTGATTTTGAGATTTCTGAAATTACTACTTTTGGATTATTCTTTTTTACATTTAAGTCTAATTCCTCAAAAATATTTTTAATTACTTTTAGTTGATCAGAATCATCATATATTGAAAAAGCTCTATCTAATCCATCAAAATGACCTTCTATCCTTAAGAAGTAAGATGCAAACCCATGAAAAGTTTTTACAACTGCGTTTGAAGATTCAGGTAAAAAAACCTTTGTTCTATTCATCAACTCTTTAGCTGCTTTATTAGTAAAAGTGACTGCTAAAATTTCGTATGGTTTTACGTTAAAATTATTTATAAGCCAAGGAATTCTATGAGACATTACTCTAGTTTTCCCAGAACCTGGTCCAGCTATGATTAATAGAGGTTTCAAAGAGTGAGTAACTGCTGTTTGTTGTTTTTCTGATAATCCTTCAAGTATTTTATGGTTTATATCTGCCATATTTTTTACTTGGTAATAGGCGTTGAAAAAATATCAAACAAAGAATCAAAATCTAAGTTTTTCAATAAAACTTCATTAGAAAATTCTATCTTTTTCATACTGTCAAACTCAAATGTATTTATTATTTCAGACAATTTATCAATTGTTTCTATGGTACTATCATTTACTATGGCTATAGGAATATCAAATTTCTTGGCTTCGTTTCTTACATACTCTACAGGAGTTTTAGAAGAAGTAGCAATAATTAGATTTACTGTTCCAGATTGGATAGCTGAAAGCTGAACATCAGGCCTATCCCCTCTTACTATCAATGCTACATTTTTTAACGTGGAAAAATATTCGGGTCCCCAATCAAGTACAAACCCTCCAATTAAAAAGTTTTCTATAACTTTCCTTTGGTAATTATCTCCAATAATATTATTAGTATCTAAAAATCCAATTATTTCTTCAGCAGTATGCCCCATAAAAGCTCTATATTCTTCAATTATTGCTAGAATTTTACTTTCAATATTATTTGAATTTTGAATAATCTCATTTTTTTTATATTTCCAAATACCATTTAGAATATATCCAATTAACCTTTCTCCAAAAATATTTGCAGAGAGTTCAATGTCTTCTAAGGAGTTTTCTACTAATATAATTCTTGCGTCATTTTTATCTAAAAACTTTTTGGTCTCATCAACAGTTAGATCATTAATCTCCACAAATATAATTTCTGATTTATCCAAATCTAACTTTTTATAATTTGAATTATAGATCTTATAGAAATCTTCGTGATGAATAATTTTTCCGTTAGACAACATTCCAACAAAAGTTCTATTACCTCTATTTATTGATTCATGGGCGATCCCTGAAACAATTGTGGTTTTCCCTAATTTATTTTTTGATGATGAAATACAAATTACTGGCATAATTAGTAATAATAATTAATAAATACTTTATTTTGTACCTCTTTAAGTCATTCATTAATAATTTTTTCTGTAAAAATTAAATACTAATAGTTAAATTGTGCCTGGGTAGCTCAGGGGTAGAGCACTGCACTGAAAATGCAGGTGTCGACAGTTCGAATCTGTCCCTAGGCACCACTACTATTGATTAATACGGTTATAAGATTTATATTATTATCATGATCACAAGTCTAGATAAAAAAAGTTTAATAGCTCACTTGATGAGAAGAGCAGGGTTTGGGTCAAATTATAAAGAATTAGAAGAACTATCCAACCTAGAATATGACCAAGTCGTAGACCAGTTACTAAATCCAGAATTTGGATCTTTAGAAGATCAAGATTTACTAGATAGATACTTTATTGCATCCGTAGAAGCAAGAACTGCAAGACATGCAGACCCTCAATGGACATGGCGATTAGCAAAATCCAGCAAGCAACTTGAAGAGAAAATTTCTTTATTTTGGCATGGATTATTAGCTGTAGGTGGAATAAAGCTTGATCATGGCCTAGCAATGCTTACTGAAATTGATTTGTTTAGAAAATATGGGCTAGGAAAATTTGGAACTCTTTTATTGAAAATCTCTCAAGACCCCGGAATGATGTACTGGCTTGATAATCAAAATAGTCATAAGGATGCTCCAAATGAAAATTATGGTAGAGAATTATTAGAATTATTTTCAATGGGAATTGATGATAATGGTGAAGGAGCTTATACAGAAGAAGATGTGAAATCTGCAGCTAGGGCATTTACAGGATGGGCTTCTAAGCCAACTCCTCCTCCTTTTTTTCTGGGCCCATTTCCAATGGAGTTTAATTTTGATGAATCTGATCATGACAATAGTGAAAAAACATTTTTAGGTAAAAAAGGGAATTTTAATGGCCAAGATATAGTAGAGATGATAGCCATGCATCCAGCAACTGCTCATTTCATATGCAAAAGACTTTATTTATACTTTGTTTCTGAAGAAATGGATAATACAGAAATAAACAATATGTCTAAAATATATATTAATAATGAAGGTGAAATAAAAAAAGTCTTAGAGTATATGTTTAAATCGCATCATTTTATGTCTAAAGAAATAATGTTTAAAAAAGTAAAAAGTCCTTCAGATTTAGTTTTTGGAATAACTAGATTAGTAGATAAATATGAAATACCTGATCTAGATTCTGCAGAACTTGCTGTAAATACATTACTTATGGGGCAATTCTTATTAAACCCGCCTAGTGTTGAAGGCTGGCATGAAGGCGAAGAATGGATTGATAGCGGCTCTCTTATTGAAAGAATAAATTATGCTAGTGGAGAGATTTCTAATACTAATTCTAAAGGTGTAAAAAAAATCATTGAAATTGTTTTACAAAAAAACATTTCTTATCCAAATGAAGTTTTAAATAATTGTTTAGAAGCCATAGGATATATAGAAATCACAGAAAATACAAAAAAAATAATAAGTGATCATATTAATAAAAATAAGTTTAATAGTGAAGAAGAAAAAATTTTAGACATATTGAAATTAATTGTTTCAACACCAGATTTTCAATATTGCTAATTAGGAGATTTTAATTATGAGAAAAAAAAATTTAGTAGTAATTCAACTTAGTGGTGGGAACGATTATCTTAACACATTAGTCCCATATAATAGTGGGCTTTATTATGATTACAGACCAAACATGGGTTTGAAAGATGATTCAATAATTCCAATTGATGAAAAAGTTGCTTTCAATTCAAATATGGATGTTTTTAAAGAAAATTTTGATAATGATAAATTAGCAATAATGATGGGAGTTGGATATCCAGAACCTAATAGATCTCATTTCAGATCAATGGATATCTGGCATACAGCTGAACCTTTTGAAAGTAGTTCAATAGGTTGGCTAGGCAAAACAGTTAAAAATCTTGACCCGGAAAATAAAAACCCAATAACTGCGGTAAATTTTGGGAAAGGGCTTCCTAGAGCTTTAGCTTGTCCAGGGGTTTCAGTAGCATCTGTAGGAGCTCTTGAATCGTATGGTCTTTTCACTGGAGTATCTGGAGCAAATAACAGAGATATATTATTGGATACTGTTGATAGAATATATCAACCTATGAATCGTAACGGAATACCATCTTTAAGATTATTAGAAACCGGTAGAGGTGCTCTCGATGGGGCAGATTTGCTGAGCGAAGCACCAAGTTCATATAATTCATCAATTGAATATCCAGAAGACAATCCAATCGCTCAATCATTAAAGGGAATTGCACAAGTAGCTAACGCAAGATTGGGAACACGTATTTTTTATGCTCAACATGGAAGTTTTGATACCCACACAGATGAATTAAAAAATCATTCATTATTATGGAAACAATTATCCGTTGCTGTAGATTGCTTTCAAAAAGATTTAAAAGAACAAAATCTTGAAGAAGAAACTGTAATATGGATATTTTCAGAATTTGGCAGACGAATTGCAGATAATGGAACAGGAACAGATCATGGATCTGGTGGACTAGCATTTTTATTAGGCAATTCCGTTAAGGGTGGTTTATATGGAGAATACCCTAATTTAGAACCTTCAGCACAATTAGAAGGAGATATTCACTACAATACTGATTTCAGAAATCTATATTCAACTATTCTAGAAGACATATTAGATGTAGATTCAGAAAATGTTTTAAACGAAAAGTTTTCTAAACTAAACCTATTAAAATAAAAATGGTAACAACTGAGTTAAATTATAGTCACACTATTGGAATTGCTTCTTTTGAAGGAAGAGGATTCATGAACCCAATAGATATTAAATTTAATAATGATTTTTTATATGTATTAAGTAGATCTAACGGAAGTAATAAAAATAATAGAATCAGTGCTGTAACTTTAGATTCGGAGCATAAATTTGAATTCGCTAATTGGGGTGAAAATGAGGGCAATTCCATTTTACCAACATCTATAACTTTTGATAAAAATAATTTTCTCTATTTGAGTGATGAGCATTTAAATAGAATTTCTGTTTTTGACTTGGAAGGTAAATTTATCAAAAGTTGGGGTGAATCTGGAAGTGATAATCACCAAATAAATAGACCTTCTGGTTTAGTATTTAATAAAGAAAATGAACTTTTAGTCGTAGACCATATTAATTCAAAAATTAAAAAATTTGATGAAAACGGAAAGTTTATTTCAAGCTTTGGGTCATTTGGCATAAATGAAAGTGAATTTAATTATCCTTGGGGAATAACATTAGATAAGTTTGAAAATATTTTTATAGCTGATTGGAGAAATAATAGGGTTCAAAAGTTTGATAAAGATGGAAATTTCATAACTTCTATTGAATCGTTTAATGATACTAATTTTCATAGGCCTTCATCTGTTCATATAGATGAAAGAGGGTATTTATATGTGTCTAATTGGGGTAAAGACACTGTTGTAATTTTTGATAAAAATGAAAATTTTATTTGTGAATTATCTGGCGATGCAACACTTTCTAAATGGTGCGAAGAATTTTTAGATGTCAATCCTGAACAATCCAGTTGGAGAGAAAACGCTGATTTGTTTGAGGAAGAAAAAAAATTCTGGAAACCAACAGGAATAGATACAAATAAAGATTTTATATTTATAACAGACTCCTGTAGACACAGAGTTCAAATTTACAAGAAATAGACCTTAAGAATTTTCTAATACTTCTTTTACTTTTTCAGCGTGTCCCTTAGCTTTAACGTTCGTCCATTTTTTTAAAAGTACACCATTTTTATCAATTAAAAATGTTGATCTTATAATTCCCATGCTTTTTTTCCCATACATATTCTTTTCACCCCAGACTCCATAATCTTGGATCATTTTTTTATCCGGGTCACAAAGAAGAGTGAATGGCAAAGAATGATTATCAATAAATTTTTTGTGAGACTTTTCATCATCAGGACTTATTCCATAAATGTTGCAGTCTAGTTTATCGAATTCACTGTAAATATCTCTAAATTCACATGCTTCAATAGTACAACCAGGAGTTTCATCTTTTGGATAAAAATATAATACGGCAGGTTTTCCTGACATAGAACTAAGATTTATATTTTCTCCATTTTGATCAATCAGATTAAAATCAGGAACTTTTGAACCTTCTGGTAACGACATAATTCTCTCCTACAAAATTTGTTTATTTTTTTATTATAGAAAAAAAATTATAATGTTACAGCATTTCCACTAAGTAAATGAAAGTGAAGATGCATTACTGTCTGCCCTCCACCTTCTCCTACATTCGTTAATATTTGATAACCACTTTCAGAAATTTTAAATTTTTTCGCTAACTTTTTACAAACTAATAATAAATGTCCTAAGATTTCCTTATCATTTTCATCTGAAGAATTTATATTTTCAATAGGTTTTTTAGGGATTACTAGAATATGAATTCTAGCCTTGGGATTGATATCATTTATAGCTATACAAAGGTCATCTTCGTATTGAATTTCGCTTGGAATTTCTCTATTTATAATTTTTGAAAAAATACTAACCATAATAATTTCATCCATATACTTGTTTTTGTATTTATATTTAAAAGATTATATTGAAATTGTATTTTTAAGTCGTAGAGTTATAGAATAGTTTTAAATAAAGAATAGGGTGTGATACGGATAGTATCGATACAAACATTTTGATTGTCGGTGGAATAATTATAATAGTTTTAGCAATTTTTATAGTTATGAAAATAATGAAACCAAAAAAAGAACTAATCTAATTGGATAATTACTTCGTATTCTTTTCCGTTTACTGTAACCTTCGTAACATCTCCATTCATAGGATTAGGATTATTAGAATTTTTAGATTTATCTTCTGATTCATCGGATTTATATCTAATGCCCAAATCAGCATTTCCTTCTAAGAAAGAAATACCTTTCTCTCCGCAAGTAGCAGAAATAAATATATTTTCTTCTGAGGTCTCTAAGCTTTTTTCTTCAAGTAATTTTTTATTATATTCAATACCTAGATTAGGATTATCATCATTAATGTCATGGACATCTTCTTTAGTAGGTTCTAAATTTAATTGTTCAGATGCAATTTTCATTATTTCTGGATCTGGATCAGTTGGAGTATTCCCGAAATATCCAAGGATCATTTTCCCATAACTTTCAGAAATCTTTGACCATTTTTCTTGAACTGTATTAGTAAATGCTTGTTGAAAGTAAAATTGAGAAACAGGTGTTACAGAGGTTCCAAAACCACCTTTTTCAACAACTTCACGCATATTTTCTATAACTTTACCAAAAAGATCTAGAGACCCGTTGTCTCTCATCATTTGAGTGTTAGCAGTTAATGCTCCACCAGGCATAGGAGAGAAAGGAATAACAGGATTTACTGTTATGGCTTCAGGTGGAAGGTAATATTTTTCCATTTGATCTATAAACATTTTTTCAACTTCAAGAATTTTTTCTTCATCTATGTCCAAAGTATATTCAGTACCCCTCAAGGCTTGCCACATAGTCAATATATCAGCTTGAGAAGTTCCTCCACTCACGGGAGACATAGAAAGGTCTATAATATCTGCACCAGCTTCAATCGCAGCCATATTACACGAAACAGCCATACCCGCTGTATCATGAGTATGGAATTGAATAATCGTATCTTTGGGTAACAACTTTCTAGCATTTTTTATTGATTCAAAAACAATAGATGGAGGAGTTGTTCCTGAAGCGTCCTTAAAAGCAACACTGTTAAAAGGAATATCTGCTTTTAGAATCTCTTTAATTTTGTCGGTGTAAAATTCTGCAGAATGAAAATATTTCTCATTTAAACTTGGCGGCAACCCCATTAATGCAATAACAATTTGATGGTTCAATCCTGCATTTGTTATGCATTCCCCAGAATAAGATAAATTTCTGATATCCATAAGAGCATCAAAATTTCTTATAGTAGTTATGCCGTGTTTCTTAAATAGTTTTGCGTGAAGATTTACTATATCTCTTGATTGAGAATCAAGCCCAACTACATTAATTCCTCTAGCTAAAGTTTGAAGATTGATATCTTTACCAACAACCTCTCTTGATTTATCCATCATATCAAAAGCGTCTTCTTGACAGTAAAAATATAGGCTTTGAAATCGTGCGCCTCCACCAATTTCAAAGTTATCATTCCCAGCTTCAACAGCAGCTTTCAAAATTGGTAAAAAGTCTTCAGTTTTAACTCTTGCTCCATAACATGATTGAAAACCATCTCGAAATGAAGTATCCATAAATTTAATTTTTTTCATAAAGGCAATTATAAGATATAAAAGTATATAAAAAATTATTCATGATAAGAAAATTGATATTTTTTGTCTAATTATTTTTGTCTAATTAATTGAATCTAATCGGGTAGAATCCCTTTTTGGATCTAAATCCCATCTCAAAGTATCATCTGGATCAGTTTGATTAGCCCAATCAAACTGTAATTTTTGTTCTTGTTTTAAAATTCTCATTTTTTTTGCAATACTAGTTGGGTTCCAATCTTTTAAAACCAATTTTTCTAAATTTTCTTTTATATTTAAGTATTTTTTATCACTAGATAAATTATTTTTTTCGTATGGGTCTTTATCCAAATCAAACAATTCGGATTCATAGCCATGATAATAAATCAGCTTCCAGTTATCTGATCGTACCATCCTATTCTGAACACCTCCAGACTTAGCATGTATATCCTCGCCGCCTAAGTTTCCAGAAAAAGCACCAAAATCAGAATCGTCCATACAATACTCTGAAAAAGCTAAGTTTTTCCATTTTGATTTTGGATTTTTTATATGCTCCATAAGACTTTTGCCATTTGACCTAGGAAGCTTTTTTGAATTTGTTGCATCAAGCATAGTTGCGATTAAATCATACTGGTTTATTACAGAATCAATGGACTGATCTGATGGCAACCCGTCTGGCCAGGATATGATAGCAGGCACTTTAACAGAATTCTCATAAAATGTTTGTTTCCACCATAAACCATTTTCTCCTAATTGCTCGCCGTGATCTGAGGTATAAATGATTATCGTATTGTCCAATAATTTTTTATCTGCTAAAACTTCTATTATATTACCTATCAGTTTATCCATTTGATCTACTAGTGCATAATATGCTGTTCTGCAACGTATGATTTCATCTTCTGTTACTTCTTTGATTCCAGTTCTCATTTTCCACCACTGGATATAAGGATGATAAGAAGACAATTCTTCTGATGGAATTCTAGGTTTATCAACTTTACCTAAATATTTTTTGTAAAACTTTTCATCGGCTATAAAAGGTTGATGTGGCAACATTAATCCTATAGATATTGCAAAAGGTTCATCAATGTTTCTCAAATAATTAATTGCTTCATCTGTTACAACTTGATCATGAATTTGATATGCATTTTGACCAACTCCAGAAAATTGTAAGCTTTCTCTAGATGGGCCTGCTGTAGAGTGTAAGTCTCCGTGAGTTTTTGCTGGTTTGGGTGAACCTAGATGGTTTCTGCCATGATCTCCTACTAATCTATTTGAAAATCCATGATACTGGTCAATTCCATTAAAATGCATTCTTCCTATTTGAACAGGTTTATAACCATTTGAACCCAAAGAATGGGCATAAGTAGGAATAGCAGAATTTAATATTTGATCGTTTGTCCAAACTTCGCTCTCATGAGGAAGCAGTCCTGTGATAACTGATGTTCTTGAAGGAACACATATTGGTGAAGCGCAATATGCATTTGTAAAAGTTGATCCTCTTTTGGCCAAATCATCAAGAGTGGATGTATCAATAATTTGATCACCATTATTACCCATAATATACGGGTTATGTTGATCTGATTGGATGTATAAAATATTTGGCTTAGTCATGATTAGATATTATATTGTAAAAAAATATATTCAAGATATGTCAAAAAAAATATTATTTAGATATAAAAAAAGAGAATATTTTAAGATATTCTAAAATACATAAGCGGAAGTAGCTCAGTGGCTAGAGCATCTCGTTGCCAACGAGAAGGTCGCGAGTTCGAATCTCGTCTTCCGCTCCAAAATTCTAATTTTTGATAACATTTAGTTGTATAAAGAAAAATCCTCATGAAAGATAATAATCTAAAATTAGACCCTCCTTTAAATTCTTTTTTAAATTATGCAATCAAAGCATTAGACGTATCTAGAAAAATTACAAAAAATATAGATTCTTCGAAAAGCACCATAAAAAACGATGGTAGTTTATTAACAGAGTTTGACTTAAAGGTTGAAAAAGAAATTTTTAATATTCTTAAAAATTCTGAAGCAGATATTATTACTGAAGAGGTTTTAGGTAGACAAAACAATAAAGAGTTTTGTTGGTTTGTAGACCCTATTGACGGGACAACCTCATTTTCTAGAGGGATTCCACTTTTTGGAACAATAATAGGCCTAACTCAAAAAGAACAACCTATTATGGGCTTTATAGAACTTCCTAAATTTTCAGATAGATTTATTTCTGTAAAAAATTATGGATGCTATAAAAATGATGTAAAAGTTAACGCCTCGAAATGCATAGATTTATCTAAAGCAATGATATCTTACGGATCTCCCCAGAGATTCATCAAAGAAGATATGATAGAGCAACTTCATATACTAGACAATAAAGCCTGGGACTCTAGAGGATTTTCAGATTGTTTTGGGTATAGTTTAGTTTTTGACGGATCTATAGATCTTTTTATAGAAGTAGACTTAAATTCTTGGGAAACAATCGCATTAGAATCTTTGTCTTTAGAATCTGGTGCTGGATTTGCAGAATCTAAAAGCAAAAATGAGAAAAAAAATATTATATTTGGTTCTAAAAGTTTAGTAGAACAAGCTATCGATGTTTTTGGCGGAGATTGGAAAATAAAATAAACAATAATTCTACTGGAACTTTCACTGCTTTAAAAGCAAAAAAATACAGACTCTTTTGGACAGCATCAATTGCTTCTGTTGGAGCAACCCAACTATTAAGCTTAACTGCAGGAAAACTAGTTTTTGACCTTAGTGGTTCTGAGTTTCTATTAGGTTTAGCAGCAGCAGTATTTGGCATAGGTACAATTCTCGTAAATTTTTTAGGTGGGGTTGTTGCGGATAGAATTGATAAAAGAGTTTTAATGATTATAACCTCTTTCTCAATGAGTATTTCTTTATTTTTACTGGCAATAATCGATTCATTGAATTATGAAACTGTTTTATTAGTAGTAATTTTTTCTTCTATCATGGGATTAATTAGCGGTTTTGATTGGCCTGTAAGATCTTCTATTTTTCCACAATTTATTGATAATAAATCGCAAATGATGAGTGCAGTAGCTCTTAATGCCATAATTTGGCAAGGATTAAGAATTCTTGCTCCAGCTTCTGGGGGATTCTTAATTGCATACTACGGAACACATTCAGTCTTTTTTATCAGTGCATTTGGATTCTTTATTATGGGATTAGTTATGATCATAATAAAACCAAACAATATTGAAAAAAAAACAAGTAAGCCAAAATCTATCATCAAAGATACTTTTGAAGGAATAAATTTTATTTCAAAAAACAAACTCTTCAAAGTTCTTATTTTATCTACCTATATAACTAGTGGTTTAGGTATGTCTTATTTGCAATTACTACCATCATTTTCCACTATTTTCAGAAATACAATTCACGGAGATTTATCAGCTCAAATGCTTGGGATTTTACTAAGTGCTGGTGGTATTGGGGCTTTAACAGGGTCTGTAATTACTGCTAGGTTAAGAACTAAAATAAATCTTGGAAAGTTAGTTTTATTTTCAAATGTTATAAGTGTTGTTTTTCTTTTCTTATTTGGATTGTCAAATAATTTTATATTTGAAGAAAATATTTACCAAAACCCTTGGATTTCATATAATCTAATTTTTTCTTCATTACTCATAATTTTCACAGGATTATTCAACTCAATTTTTATGATAGGTTCAATGTCTTTGTTGCAATTAAATGTTCCTGAAAACTTAAGAGGTAGAGTAATGGGGATTCACACCATTACCTTTAGTCTAATGTCAGCAGGAGCTCTGTTTTTAGGATTTTTAGCTCAACTTTTATCATCTAGTATAGCTGTGATGTTATCAGCTGCTTGTTTGATAATTATTAATCTTTTAATTTATTTAAAGAATCCTGATATACGAAAAATTTAACAATCTATTAATTTAATCAAAAATGAAAACTTAGATCTATTTTTTGAGAATAAATAATATCCTAAAAAGTAAAATGGATATAAAAATTTTAGAGAAAGAAACAATTTACTAAAAAAACCTAAATATCCTCCACATTTACTATAAATCTTAAGAATAGCAATTCCTCCATAAAAAATAGATTCATCAATACAAACAATTTTTGAATTTACAGTTTCTTCTTTTATACCTAAGTTTTTTGATCTTACAGTCTCAAAATCATTAGGTAAAAAATTCCAATAATTCGTTCTCTTAATTACCCACTTTGAAAAGCAAGTACAAATCTTGCAATTATGATCATAAAAAACTAATTTTTCATTCATCATAATTAATAATTATTTTTACCATTGGTGAAATATTTTCATTGTCTAGTAACCAGTTAATATAATCAGGATGTTCGTTTTTTACTACACTAATACTTTTATTTTGATATTTCCCTTTTGCAAAAAATATTTCATTAGATTCTGAAATATTAAAAAAGCCATCATTATCAATTGTCTTATTTTGAGAATCAAAAATTGATTCGATGCTTATTTTTTTTTCTGACATTTCACTTTGTTGGGATATAAAAAGTTCAAAAAGAGCATAAGATTTTTCATCCGTTTTTCTATCAAAGGAATCTATATCTATAGAACAAAAATCTTTCAATGCATTTTGTAAATTTCTAGGTCTAAGTTTTTCATACAATATTTTTAAATCAATAATCTTTATTTTTGAAATATCGAATTTAACATCTGATCTTAAAAATTCACTCATTAGAATTGGAATATGAAAGCTATAAATACCAAAACCAATAATACGAGAGTTCTCAAAATAGTTAGATATAGATTTTGCATAAAATTTAAATTCTTTATATTCTTCTAGTTCAGAATTAGAAATTCCATGGACATAAGTTGATTCGTCAGAAATTTTTGTTTTAGGATTAAAATATCTACTTTTTATTTCAGGTTCAGAAAAAGTATCATCCTTAAACGAGGTCGTTGTAAGTTTTATTATTCTGTCATTTATAGGATCTAGGCCGGTGGTTTCTAAATCCAAAATAAGATATTTTTGATATTCCATATAATGTTAAAAATATAAATAAATATTTATAAAATCAATGCATAAAAACAGATAAGAAATAACTTCTCTCTTAGACTTTAGGAATGCTTATAGTAAATTCAGTTCCTTTATATATTTCACTTTTTACATCAATATCCCAATTATGAGCTCTACACAACTGTTTAGTTATAGCTAAACCTAATCCTGAACCTGAAATATTTCGATCTCTATTTTCATCTGCTTTAAAAAATCTTTCAAAAATCATTTCAAGCTTTTCATTTGAAATACCAGGTCCGTTATCATTAAATTTTAGATAAAATTCATCTTTGTTTTCTTCAAAATTTATTTCAAGTGTATTTTCAGGTTTTAGATATTTTAGTGAATTTGAAAATATGTTAGAAAAAATCTGTCTTATTCTATATGGATCAGCATCCACTATTATAGAATTTTGAAAATTATTAATAAAAGTTATATCTAATTCATTTGCTGAATCTTTAAAAATATCAAAGGTTTCTTTCAATATATTATTAAGATCTATTTTCTCTAGGTTTAGTTTCAATTCTCCTGATTCTGCATTGGCTATTAAGCTAAGATCCTCAATTAGTTTTGATAATAAGATAATTTGATCATTTATTTGGAGTAATTTCTTTTGATTGATTTGGATTTTATTTTCTAAGATGCCTTCAACATTTACCCTCAAAACAGTTAAGGGATTCCTTAATTCATGGGATATATCAGAAAACAATTGCTCTCTTTGTATTTGTATTTCTTTCATTTTTTCAACCATTAAGTTAAAAGAATTAGTTAAATTAGAAAGCTCATTGCTAGAATTTATATCTTCAATTGGTTCAAAAACCCCTTTAGATAATTTGTTAGTTGCAAATGTTAATTTTTTTACAGGAGAGGCTATTTGTAGTGATATAAAATAAGCAACTACAATACTTATTAAAAATATTCCTACAAAAGAAACTCTTATGATGTTTTCATATGCTTTTATAAGGTTTATTTCTTTATTTACAAAAACTAAATATCCTACAGTTTTTATATTTTGGGATTGGTCTGAATCAGATACTTGAATTCCAAAATAATTATTTTGTTTCCCCTGCAAATCCAATAAATTTTTTTCTGCTTCTTCTCTAGAAATAATTCCTAGTCTATACCCCTCGTTAATTCTTCTAATTTCTCTACCAATTAACAATGGGAAAGAATCTTTTGTACTAAATTCAACATCAATAGGAGAAATTATATATTTACCATCAGAAATCATTTCTTGAAGAATATTACTATCTAAATCAATTGCGTTCGGACTTGCTATAATCCATTGATAATTTTCATCAACCACTCCAATAGAATCTTCATTGGGATCCAACCCTAAATTAGTCATTTCTCTAACTAAAACATTATCAAATCCTTTTTCAAAAGATCCCCAAGATTGATAATATGTTGCTAAAGAATCGGAAATAGATTTAGAAATTTTAGATCTATATTCTTCATTTCTTTCTTCAGTATTTCTTTGCCAAATAGTTTCTGTAGCTACATAACTTGCTATAAAACTTAAAGAAATAATCACTAAAAAAGAAAAAATTATTTGGGTTTGTAATTTAAATCTAAACATTTACTAATCTGAGGCTCGATAGCCTATTCCTCGAACTGTTAATATTTTCATTTCAGAATTATTTTCTTCTAATTTTTTCCTTAGATTTTTAATATGAACATCAACGACTCTATCGTCTGAATCTAAATAATCGTATTTAGTATATTCTAATAATTGATCTCTACTTAAAACATTTTCAAAGTTTTTAATAAAACATTCAAGAAAATCAAATTCTGTTTTAGTCAGATCTAATTTATTATCATTTATTTTCACTTCTCTTTTTAATGAAAATAAACTTAGGTTTCCTTTTATAAAAAATTGATCTTTATCAACATTAGAAACTTTGTTTCTTTTTAAAACAGCTTGGATTCTAAGTAATAACTCTCTCATACTGAAAGGCTTGATTATATAATCATCCGCACCAAGCTCAAATCCTAGTATTTTTTCATCTACAGAAATCTTAGCTGTTAAAAAAATTATAGGGATCTGTGATTCTTCTCTGATAATTTTTATGACTTCAAGTCCATTTAAATTAGGCATCATAATATCGAGTAATACTAAATCTGGATTAAAACTTTTAAAATTATCAACGGCTTCTTGGCCATCATTAACTGCAGAAATCTCATAATCCATTGCTAATAGATATTCAGATAGAGATTCTGTAATTATTGGATCATCATCACAAATAAGTATTTTATCAGTCATTAATTTTATTCTATTTATTATTTTTTAGAGAACAAATCATTAGATCTAGTTACTTTAGAAATTTCAGCAAATAACAAAGTAATTTTTCTTTTGACTTGCCCTCTTATATTTATGGGGGAAAATTATAATATAATTTGTTTTTGATTATTTTTTCCTGTTCTTTTACCTTTATGTTCTCCTGATAATATTGATTCAAGCTTTGCATCAGCTTCTTCTTGTGTCAAACTACCAGCCTCTACTGCACTATTAAGTTTCTCTCTTATTTGT
>Ga0315316_10001001_pt1 | contig 19376 bp, 18 predicted proteins | sample M160m3416metaG_FD_203702 | JGI IMG/M metagenome (GOLD analysis project Ga0315316, IMG submission 203702) | Ammonia-oxidizing marine archaeal communities from Monterey Bay, California, United States - M1 60m 3416 | ecosystem: Environmental > Aquatic > Marine > Intertidal zone | place: USA... | reverse complement strand
AATCGCATAATTTCTTTGTATTTCTTTAATTACTTCTTTTGCTATTTCTGCCTTTACACCAAATGTAGCATATCCTCTCCAAGATCCAAAATCATTTCTACTATCTGGAATTATTTTTAATAAGGCATTTTTAATAATTTCATCCTTTTCAGGATTAGATTTATTTTGATTCACTATATTAATATGTTTCAATACATCTTCTCTAACTTGCTTTGCAGTTGGTCCTTGACATTCATACCATGGTCCACTCATTTTATGATAATATACTGTTATTTTTATATCAATATATTATTCAATTTTCTAGAAATCAACATCTTCCATTGAAAATGCTTCATCGGTTTTATTGCCTGAACTTAAACTATAATCTCCTACTCTTTTTTCAAAGAAATTTGTCTTCCCTTCCAAAGATATCATTTCCATAAAATCAAATGGATTTGATGTTTTATAATGCTTATTATATCCAAGTTGAACAAGTAATCTATCAGCTACAAATTCGATATATTGACTCATAAGTTTACTATTCATACCAATTAATTTGCAGGGAAGAGCTTCACATATAAATTCTTTTTCTATTACGACAGCATCTTTTACTATTTCTAGAATTTTTGCTCTTTTAGGTTTTTTTTCTAATTTTGAGAAAAGAAGAACAGCAAAGTCTGTATGCATTCCTTCATCTCTTGAAATTAGTTCGTTGGAGAAAGTCAAGCCTGGCATTAACCCGCGTTTCTTTAACCAGTATATAGAACAAAATGCTCCTGAGAAGAATATGCCTTCTACGCATGCGAAGGCAATTAGTCTTGTGGCAAATGATGATCTTTTGTCATTAATCCATTTAATAGCCCAATCTGCCTTTTTCTTAATACATGGAAAATTATTAATAGCTTCAAATAATTTAGTTTTTTCTCGTTCTTCTTTTACAAGAGTATCAATTAAGAGAGAGTATGTCTCACTATGAACATTTTCCATCATAATTTGAAATCCGTACGCAGCTCTGGCTTCAGCCAATTGTACTTCGTTCATAAATCTTTGTCCCAAATTTTCAAGTACAATTCCATCCGATGCAGCAAAGAAAGCTAAAATATGTTTAATGAAGTGTTGTTCATTATCATTTAACGTAACCCAATGTTTGATATCTTTCGAAAGATCAATTTCTTCGGCCCGCCAAAAACAGTCCATTTGTTTCTTATACATTTTCCAAATATCTGCGTCCACTATAGGGAACATTACGTAACGATTTTCGTTTTCGGTCAAGAGAGGTTCTTTTCTAGAATTTGACATCCTAAATAATATCGGGTTAGATTTAAATTATTTTAAATAATATTATTCAATTTAACTACAATATGCAGTAATAAATAAATTTTAAGTTCTTAAATTTATACTATAACGCAGTAGAGATTTAAAAAAAAAACTTGATATATATATATAATATTATGGATGTTTTTAAAAAAGATATGATTTTAAAGCAGATTGCAAGTGAAATAAAAACTAATAGAAATGTTATCAGTCATAATGTGTTTACGCTATCTAATTTAAAAGAAAAAAATAACAATTTAAAAGATATTTACGAAGATTACAAAAAGTATCATGATTATATCGTAAATATAAAAAAAGAACAAGAATTACAATTATTAAGATTATTACATTATTTAGAAAAAAATATGTTAGAAGCTAATTTAACAAATAGAATGGTTCGTGAAGCAAAGCATGAACAACAAATTCTATTATCAAAACTAAACACTGTGCGTAGTGATTTAGCTGAAATAACAGAAGAAGCAGAAAAGTTATAATAGATTATATATATATACAATGTCTGATCCATTAATGGAGCAAATTAAAAATGCAATTAGTAATGTTAGTGATAGGATAAAGGGTTATACAGAAGCCGCTGATGGTTTTGTAAAAGGTGTTACAGGAGAAACAGTTCGTCTTGATTTATTAACAAAAAAATTAAAAGATTGCTTAGAAAAATTACAGAAATTAAAAGACGATTATAATATTTTGATTCAAAAAATTACTGCATTAGAAGTACAAATAACTTCATTGAAATCTATTACAAGTGAAGCAGCTACTTCAGCAGGAACAGAAGCATGTAATGAAAAATTAAACGAAATATTAGGGTTAATAAATGTTTTTGGAGAGAGTGTAGGAGATTTCAATGGTGATGTTGAAGGATTGAAGGGACAAGTAACAGCTTTAGAAAAAGTAATTGGCGGAATATGTAATGAGGCAGATCAGTTAGTACAACAACAACAATATGCAGAGGGAGCTAGAAAAAAGTTGGCAGATAAGTTAGGAGGCGAAGCAGGTGAAAAAAGAGATTCACCTGAAGTAGAACAAAAAGAAGACCAACCTGTTCTAGGCGAAGCTGTGAGCGAAGAAGAAGAAGAAGATTTGCCAGAAGGATGGCAAAAGTTTATAGACAATGCCACTGGAAATCCATACTACCAGGGACCTGATGGTGAAGTAACTTGGGAAAAACCCGGAAGTCAAGCAGAACGCGACAGGTTTGCAGAAGGAATGGAACATTTGAATAAAGGACTTAATGCGCGTCACAATAATACTTCCCCATTTACGGATCCATCTGTAACAGCTGGCGTGTTTCGTAAACAAGCACAAGCAGCAGAAAAAAAAGTAAGATTAAAAGACTTTCAAAAATATGTAGATAGTGACGCATTTAAAAGTGTAGCAGACCGTGCCGGGAAAAGAGAAAGACTCCTTAATTGGTGGAAAGAGCACGATTATACTCATATGGGAGAGCCTGACGCCTATACTAAAAAGGAACATTTGGCTATGAATGAAGCTGTTATGAAGGGTCGTCCTGCCGCATCAGCACTTACAAAAGGTGGAAGAAGAACTCGTAAAAAGAGAGGAGGTTGGCAAACACCTGAAAAATTATCTAGTTTATCTAAAACCAAACCAATAAGAACACTTGGATATCTTAAAAAGAAAACAAAAAAGAAGAAGAAGAAGAAGAAAAAGAAAACACGAGGAAAAAATAAAAGAAAAAGAAAAAGAAAAAGAACAAGAAAAAGATAATCTAATTTAGGAATTATATTAATAAAAGAAATATTATTATTTTTTTTTGTGACTAATTATTATAATGAAAGTACCCGCATTATTAAAAAACAAGTATGTTTGTTATGCATTAATGGCTCTTGCAACATTAAATGTTATTGGTTATGTTTCAGTTAAAGCCTGGGAGTGTTTAGCTCTTTTTACTCTTACTGGTTATAGTGCTCATTGTTATTGTAAAGATGTAAGTTGTGCTATTTTAGCAGCACTTTTTGTTGCTAATTTTGTGTTTGGTTGTGGTCGTGTTAAAGAAGGATTTGAAGATGCTCTTAAAGGCCCAAAAGAACTTTTAACTGAAGCACACGATATTCTTGAGAAAGCAGAGGAAAAGGAAACCGATACAGGTGTGGCAAATGCAATTGGAACTATAGCAAAATCCACAGAAACTGTTGCAGAATGTTGCAAGGACGGCGAAGGCGGCAATTGCTCCCCAGAAGAAGCAAAGACTTGTTAAATAAAAATCTCTAGAACTTAATTAATTTATTTTATATATCAAATATATATAAAATGAAAATGCCAGGAATATTAAAAAATAAATATATTCTTTATGTTTTACTAGTTGTTGCTATTGTTAACGTATTAGGATATTTAGCTATTCAAGATTACAATTCTTTAGCTTTATTTGTTGTATTGGGGTTATTATCTAGCTATTTTAGCAAAAATATGTCTGTTAATTTATTAATTGCAATAGTAGTTACTAGTATGGTAGCTATTAATAATAAAGTACAAGAAGGATTTCGAGAAGGACATCCTCACGATGAAGATACTGTAGATGAAACAACAGAGAATGACGATGAGACTGAAACTAAAGAAAAAGAAGGGGAAACTGAAACAGATCAAAAAGAAACAACACAAAAAGCAAGTGATTTTGCACAAAAAGCAGTCGATAAAATAAAAGATATTGAAAACAAGACAAAATGTGATCCAGAATGTGTTCAGGGAGAAGTATGCAATGATGATGGAAAATGTGTAAAAAAAGCAGGATTTCAAAATAATGTTCCTCCCTCTTCACCTGCTCCAGTTGAAGATGACGATGAATCAGTAGGAGATAGAATTGATTATGCTGCTACAATGGAACAAGCATATAATAATTTACAAAAAATGCTTGGTGAAGATGGTATGAATAGTATAACTAAAGAAACAAAAAAATTAGTATCTCAACAAAAAGATTTAATGGGAACATTAAATCAAATGGCACCTATTTTGAATAGTGCAAAAGAAACTTTAACAGGATTAAATTTAGAAGATATGGGAAGTATGAGCGAGATGTTAAAAACTTTACAAGGAGGTGCGCCACCCAAACTTGGAAAAAAGAAAAAATAAATTTAAAAACATATATATATAAATGAAAGTATCAGCTTTCTTTAAAAATAAATATGTTTTATATATTTTATTAATACTTGGTTCTATTAATTTGTTAGGATATATATCAACGGAAAATTATAATTCTATGGGATTATTTGTGGTATTAATATTATTATCTAGATATTTTAGTAAAAATACATCTTTAAATATATTATTATCAATAATAATTACTGGATGTGTGACACTGAATAATAATTTGATAGAAGGATTTAAAGAAGGAAAAATTGACAAAAATTTTGAGGTTGCGAAAGGAAAAAAAAGTGGAAGTGGAAAGAGCAAAGGAAAAGATACAGGCTCAACTGAAAAGAAAAAAATAGATAAATCAAAACTTACCGATGTCGCGAAACTCAAACCACATTCAAATAAAGAATTCAAAATAAAAAAGGAAAAAACAGATGTTTCAAATCTACGAGATCGAAGAAAGAAAGAAATAGATGAACCACCAAAAGAAAAAGAAAAAGAAAAAGAAAAAGAACAAGAAACAGAAAAGGATAGAGAAAAAGAGGAAGAAGAAAGAAGATGTAGTGAAACAGGTGGCATATGGGACGGTGAGATATGCCAGCCAGGTAAGCGGGGTTTTAGAAATAATGTACCTTCTTCGAAACCAGCTTCTATAAATAATGATGACGAACAAATGGATGTAGCTGCAAAAATGGAAGATGCTTATGGTAATTTAAATAGAATGTTAGGGGATGGTGCAATGAAAAGTATGGCAACTGAAACAAAAAAATTAGTTACTCAACAACAAAATTTGATGAATACTTTACAAACGATGACTCCTACTTTGAATAAAGCAAAAGAAACATTGGATAATTTAAAATTACCTAATATGGAACAAATGACAAATTTATTGAAAAAGTTCACATAAAATTTAAAAGGATATAATATATATATGGTAAAAAAATGTCCACCCGGTGTTATTTGTATTGAAAATATAACTATTATATTTTTAATATCTATTTTATGTTTAGCAGGATTTGTTTGGTATAAATTTGAAATGCGTAATAAACAGAATAAAGACACACATCATTATATAAATATTTCTCCAAATACAAATTCAATTATCCCCAAATTAAATTCTGTATTTTCTACTAATTTTGGAAATGTTTTAATGAATCCATTTACTGCACCATTAAAGAATGGTAATTATTTTCCAAATAATAGTAGTGATCCAAGAGGTATTCCTATAAATGTAAATACTAGAGGGTTTGATACAACTTATAGACAAGTTGGTATTTTGACTAGAAATGTACAAATATCTGGAGAAGAAGTAATTCTTGCAGTAATGGGAAGACCATTATATAGTAATAGAAGCAAATGGCAATATTATACAATGAATGATAAAAGTAATGCAATTAAATTACCAATGAGTCATAATGGACGAAGTTGCACAAATGAATATGGATGCGATGAACTTATGTCTGGAGACACTGTTTATGTTGAAGGATATAATGATGCTTTTAAAGTAACCATATATGAAAATTCACAGCCAAGATATATACCATTTTTGTAAATAGATATAAAATTATTTTTTATAGTAATATATAATATAAATGATTTCGCAAATTGCAGGTGCTTTACATTCAAAACCACAACCGCTAATTTTAACCCCTACAAGATTGCAAGATAATTTTGAAAAAAATAAAAAAGGATTAGAAATATTTAAAACATTGCAAGAAGGAGAAAAATTAGGCAAGGAATTAATAGACGGAAAATCACATTATTATAAGGTAGAACACTATATAGGAATACAAGTTTCAAGATGGTGGTATGGAGAAGGTAGAATGAAAACTGTAGATTATTTAGAAGAAGACTTTAGTAATTTTATGAAATTTTTGGATGATTTATTAAAAAATCTAGAAGTGGATCCATTTTGTCAATATGCAAAAATGGCAAAAGATGTTCGTGAATTTATAGACTCTATACTTCCAGGATTATATTCTTTAAAAAAAACTTATCCAGATACAAAAGAAATGATAGCAAAAGTAGATAGTATCATATTATGTCTCTGTGATTTTAAGGATAAAACAGATGATTATATTAATCAAAAAAATAAGGGCATTAAATTATTGATTAAAAGAAAAGCAACCAACTAAATAATAATTAAATTATTATTAATTATTATTTATTTAATTAATTCGTCATTGGTTTTGTATTCGCATTTGTGCTTCTATTGGAATATCACCTGGAGTTCTATCGATTGTATTATATTGATCTATTAATCTATTGATCTGGACAATGAAATTATCTATATTATTTTTGAAGCCAAGTATACCTTGATTTTTTTCATTAATCCATTGATTGACTTGTTCAGGAGTTGTCATTGATGCTACATCGGCTAATGCTAATGTTTGATCTTGATTTGTTAGAAGATTTAGATAGTTATTTAAGTATCTGATAGTTATTACAAGATATGCACTTAAATTTCTTACAATTTGTTCATAACTAGAATTTAACATAGTATTTATTATTGCAGTGTATTCTACTTGATTATTATTAATATGAATTATTGGAGTTAATTGTTCGCGCATTTCCTTAAGGGTTTTGTCGTAATTGTTTACAAGTTTTGCAATTTCTTCCTGTTGAGATTTCTCGAGATCGGGAGTTAAACTTATGATTTCTGCAAGTCTATTTATTCTTCTCTCTCGCGGACTTCCTGGTTCTGGGACAACTGTTTCTGCTGATTTTTGTTCTGGTGGTTCATACGGGTTTTGAGGGTTCATGTTCTGGTTCAGTGGGGGTGCGGACGGTCTTACAACTTCTCGTTCTTCTTCGTCTTGTTGTGTACTTTCTCCACCTTCTCCTAGATTGGATGTCTCTGTTGTTTGTGTCGTTGTATCTGCTGAGGGTATTCCTCCTTGGTTAGACGATGATTGAGGGGGTGATGTAGATGATCGTTCTACATTACCAGGACTAGGACCTTCTTCGCCTCCTGTATTTGGATCAACATTTCCTCCTTGGTTGTTATTTCTACGAGGAGGAGTGGGTAATGGATTTGGTTCACCTAAATGCCTTAACCATGATGCAAAATTGGATCCATCTTCTGCCCAAAATCTAATTTGTGGTTGATAATTACCCGGATACATTTGACCTTTTACAAGAAAAGAAGGCATACTATATGCTATAGGATTGTCAACTGGTTCTGGTGCTCCAAGTCCTCCAAGTCCAGGGGGTCCTTGTGGATTATTGTTTCCTCCTAGATTGGATGCTGATGATGCTGTAGTTCCTCCTTGATTATCTCCGCCTTGATTATCTCTGCCTAGATTGGATTCTGGTGGTGTTACATCTTGTTCGCCTTCTCCTGTTGTTGCTGTTCCTCCTTGATTATCTCCACCTAGATTGGATGCTGGTGGTGTTACAACTTCTCCTTCTCCTTCTCCTTCTCCTGTTGTTGCTGTTCCTCCTTGGTTATCTCCACCTAGATTTTGATCCTGTGGTGTTACATCTTCTTCTCCTTCTCCTTCTCCTGTTGTTGCTGTTCCTCCTTGGTTATCTCCACCTAGATTTTGATCCTGTGGTGTTACATCTTCTTCTCCTTCTCCTTCTTCTCCTAATTTGGATCCGGGTACTTCTGGCATTAATATTTCAGGTCTTTCTTGCATTACAAGTGTTTTCCTAGTAAGTTTAGTTAAATTATCAGCTCTTTCTTGTTTATCAATATCTCTTAATTGAGTTGCATCAGGAACAGCAAATATTATTACATCATAAAAACCTCCTCTTCCTAATCCTTTTCCGGCCTCGATATTAACTTGTTTTATTCCTGTATTTTGCAACAAATCAGGATGTAAGGTAAAAATATGGGGGTCAAATTTTAATTTTTGTCTTTGTGGTAATAAATTATTAAGTTCAATTAATCTTTGACATGCTCTTGTAAATTGCCTTCCATTGTGTCCAAATACAAAACCAGATCCAGTAGAATCTGGTGGATTAGTTATTCTTATTCCCATTGTTAGTAATGTATCAGGTTTAATAGAACCAAATTCTTTGTCTCCTTCTGGATGAACTAATACTTTACGAATAACAGGTGTTAATCGGCGTCTTCCGCCACCTTCTTTTACTTTTCCTCTAATAATAATAACTTCTCTCTCACGAGGGGCTGCGACGACAGTTTTTTCTTCTTTTTCTTCGTCTTCTGTTTGATGTTTTGATGCACCGTCACTCTCTTGAGGATCTCCACTTTGTCTTCTTTCTTGTCCTCTGTTCCGTCCACGGCCTTGACTAATTACCTGTCGGCGTGTCTGCTTCCATACATCAAATAATCTCTCTTGATCTTGAACAGGAAATGGTCCATATGCAAGAGTAATCCCAGGGTTAAAGTCTTCAACTGGGGCCCTTGTGACACCATCTGGAACTACTGTTATTATTGGTTCGATGAATTGATTTCGTCCTCCATTCTGATTAATCAGAATTCGACGGCCTCCTAGTTGAGGTTGTGTCAATGGAACTAATTTCAAACCGGCATGAGGAACTTTCCCTTGAGAATTTGGTCGCCCTTCTGCTACTGCATTTTGCTCGAATGATAAAGTATTATCTCTTTCTTCCATATTTACCTTTATTTTAATAGTTGTTAGTATTTCATCATCACGAGTAAAAGTTAGTACATGAGTAGAACCAGGAACAAGGCTTAACGGATTAATACGAGCTGTATATTGATGAAAAATCATATCATCTACATTACCTGAAGGAGATTCATACTCTTTAAAAAGTAAAAATTGATACTCTTCTTCTGGCTGTGCAGGTAATACAGGTGCAGGTGTAGGAACATCTTCTTTTTTTTCTTCTTCTTCCGGCTGTACAGGTAATACAGGTGCAGGTATAGGAACATCTTCTTTTTCTTCCGGCTGTGCAGGAACATCTTCTTTTTTTTCTTCTTCTTCTTTTTTCTCTGCTTCTCCACTCACAACAGGAACATCATCTGGTGATTGCAATTCAGTGCCTGCTCTAATCTGTGCATTTAAAGCACGACGCTGTATCTCTTCGGGAGTAAGAGGAACACATTCACCTCCATCATTACATTTTTGTCCATCGTTACAATTTTCATCAGTCTGGCATGGACGAAAATCTTCTACTCTTGTTACACAAGTTCCATTGTGACACATTGGTTTAACAGGATCTGTACAATCTTGATCACTTCCACATATGATATCTGCTTCTTCTCCTCCATCTGTTTGACCAGGAATAGAAGGTAGATCTCTAGCATCTGGTCTTTCAAATGATTCGTCTGAGTAATCATCTTCAACGCAATCTCCATCAACACATTTTTCCCCTGGGTCACATTTCACACCTGCACAAGGGTCTTCAAAGTCTTCTTCATATTTCTCTTCTGGTTCTTCTTCGCCAAAAAGACCTCCAATATCAACAGACTCTTCTCCCTCTTTTTCTCCAGAAGTTGGAGTTTGTTTTCTATTTTTTAATATTTTTCTAGCATACTCTTTTGGTCTACATTTTCCTCTGGCATTTGGGTCATTTTCACTTCCAGCAGGTTTCAAACATAACCTATCAGGTAAACATTCTTGATTAGTTTTACATCCGGCGTTGTCAGCCCGGTTTCTTTGAAATGCTTGTATTTTTTCGGCAGCAATTCTCTCTCTTTCTCTTTGTTGTGCATCTATCATATCTTGAGAAGGTTGAACAGGATCTGGTCTAACTAATGGTGAATCTTCGGGGTTAGGTCGTTCTGGCCAAACAACTCCTGGTGGTGCTCTATCAGGATTTTCTTTAAGAAATCTTTGTAATTTTATACAATTATTCATAGTCATTCCTATTTGAGTTTCATCACCATCGCCTTCATCTTTTCCTATAGGTAAACTATTGAAAAAGTCGGGAGTGGTTGGTCTAATGCCAGCTTCTTGTAATAATTGCATTCCATATATTTGAACTAAATTTACATTTACGCTTTTGAGAAATTGTCTTGTTTTATTTTCAATCCATGCTCGACCGAATCCCGTTCCTGCTCGTGCATCTTCTCTTATTTGCGCTAATGTCATTTGGATTTTCTCACACCAATTTCTGGAATCTCCAGGATCTTCAGGTTGTGCAGGTAATACTGGTCTAGGTGTAGGAACATCTTCTTTTTTTTCTTCTTCTGGGACTTCAGGCTGTGTAGGTAATACTGGTCTAGGATCATCTTCAAGTTCATCGTCATCATGTTTTTTTGATCCCCCAGGCCGCTCCGTAGATGTTGGAGGTCCTTGCGTTGGTTGTATTATTTCAGTTGCTTGTTGTCTAGTGAGATTTCCTGTTAATTGTGCTCTTAATAATTGATTTCTTAATTGACAAAATTCAATATGTGAAATATTTCTATTTATAGTTTGAATTCCTTTAAAATTTTTTTTATATGAACCACCACCACCTTCTCCACTGCTCTCAAATAATTTTGTAAAGTGTTTGAAAGAAGTGATTACTCCTTGTGCTTTACCACCATTATCCTGTAAAGCATTTATAAATTCAGTTGATGTAAATTCGTCAGGTTTTGTTACTTTAGCTAATACATAACTAGTAATTCTACTATTATCTCCATAACTTTTGGGAAAAATATAAAATAATTCATTCCTTGCACCTCCCTTTTTAAATCTATATTTTAAGGATTTTCTTCTTAAATTTAAAGGTTTTTTTCTTCTTCTAAAACTTTTATTTTTTCTTCGTCTTCTTTTCTTTTTACCGCCTTTTTTTCTATATTTTCTTCTACTCTGTAACTTTGAATTTCTAATTTTGTATAATTTCTTTTTAGTTAATAACATTTATATAAATAAAAACAGATTTTTTTATTGTGAATATAATATAATAATGCCTTGCCCTACAAATGCACCAATAAATTTATCAACATCTATTAATCAACCATGTACAACTAAATGTAATTTTGAATATAATTATGGTTTGTCAAGATGTTCAGTTACAAATAACACAACATATTTAGATATTGCATGTTTTGATGGAATTAATAAATTAAAATGTGATATGATAGGAGGTAGTTTAATAGTAACAAGTGTAAGATTATATGCTCCATCTTTAAATACATATGATGGTTTTGCAGCAGATGCTGAATTAATAATAACCCATAATGCGAACGGTCGATCACTTTATGTATGTATTCCTGTAATATCTAGCGAACAGGAAGGATTATCTGCTAAATGGTTTAGCAAAGTAATCCCTTTTGCACCAACTAAAAAAGGAGGTAGTGCAACAACTCAAGTAAATGTAAATAATTTTACATTAAATGATGTAATTCCTCAAGCTGCATTTACAATATATGAAAATGGAACCTTTGACTGGAATTGTGCTGAAGATAATGTAATAATATTATTTCATAAAAAGGTAGCAGTAACTATGAAAAATAGAGAATATAGAACATTAACAAATTTAATTAAAAAAGCTAATTATTCGCGCGGTACTCCAAAATATTTAACTTTTAACAAAAAAGGTACAACAGCTGGTCCGGGTAAAAAAGCAGGAGGTAAGGGTAAAACAATGACTTGTAAACCAGTAACATATCCAGACGGAACTCCTATAACAGATTCGGCTCCAGCTAGAATTAATTGGATGAAATCAAGTGCAGAAGTGCCATCTTCAGGAATAGGATCAGGAGCATTATATTGGATTTTAATTACAATATGTGCAATATGTATTGTTGCCGCGTTAGGTTATTTATTTTATTACGCATTTCGTCGTCGGCGCGCGCTTGGTGCTAATAATGCAAGTTCTGGTAATATTGGTGGAAATGGTTAAATATAATTTAGTAATTATAATTATATTTAATTAGAATCAGCAGCATCGTGATTATCGCCTAATACAGGTTTGAATCCTGGTGGTGTATTATCTCTTTGATTTGTTGAAGGGAGCATCTTACTAATAATTTCTTCTTCAACAGTTACGGGAAATTCATTCATAGCCGAAAGATGGTTAGCTTTTTTTGATTCATTTGGTAAATAATGTTTTGTAGCAATGGTGCCTGTAGCATCACCGGATCTTTGAATTAATACATACGCAGCTATTAATCCAACAACACCTGCCAAAGCATTAATTGATAAAAGAGATAAAGCTAATAAAGCAACAACGATTTTACCAATAGGATTATCAATTAAATCCGCAAGAACTAACGGTATTTTAATATCAAATAAAACAAATATACTTAATAACACAGTCAAAACAAGATGATGTTTATCTTTCATTAAAGATTTAAAGAACTTTTCCATATATCATAATAATATATTTTTTATTATGCGTAAAATTGAAAAAAAACTATCTAAATAGAACAGATTAATTATATTATATGTCTGACGATGAAATTGCAACATATCTTGGTTATAAAGGATATACAATTTATAAGAAAAATATAAGTGTTGAAGAACAACAAATGTTAAGAAAAGAATTAAATGTAAAGGCGTTTGTTCCTAAAAGTTCGTTAATAAAACCACAACCATTTCCGGTATATAGAGAATCTAAAAGTAAATTATATGTTCCTAGATTTTATGGTATGGAAGTATATGGAGAACCAGATGATATTATTATAAATGAAGGTAAAAAAATTAATGTAAATTTTAAAGGCGAATTAAGACCAAAACAAAAACCAGTAGTTGAAAAATATATGAAACATATTAAAACAAAAGGAAGTGGATTATTGGCACTTCATACAGGGTTTGGAAAAACTTGTTTAGCATTAAATATAATTTCTAGGATAAAATTAAAAACAATAATAATTGTTCATAAAGAATTCTTATTAAGACAATGGATAGAAAGAATTGAACAGTTTTTACCAAATGCAAAGGTGGGTAAAATACAAGCAAAAACAATAGATACTGAAGGGAAAGATATTGTAATTTGTATGTTACAAAGTTTAAGTATGAAAGATTATCCAAAAGATATGTTTAAAGAATATGGATTTATGATTGTAGATGAGGTGCATCATTTAGGTGCAGAAGTATTTAGTAGAGCATTTTATAAAATTGTAACAAAATATGCATTAGGATTATCTGCAACAATAAGAAGAAAAGATGGATTAACAAAGGTAATAAAATGGTTTTTAGGAGAGGTTGTTTGTAAATTAGAAAGAAAAGGGGAAGATAATGTGTTGGTAAAAGTGATTAATTATGAAACTCAAGATGAAGATTTTAATAAAGTAGAATTAAATTTTAGAGGACAAGTAAATTATACAGGAATGATAAAAAAAATATGCGAATTTAATAGGCGTAGTGAATTTATAATAAAAGTATTGAGTGATTTAATAAAAGAAAATAAAGATCAACAAATAATGATATTAGGTCATCAAAAAAAACTTTTACAATATTTACACGATGCGATAAGACATAGAACAATAGCAACAGTAGGATATTATGTTGGTGGAATGAAAGAAAAGGATTTGAAAATTAGTGAAGGTAAAAAGGTTATAATCGCAACATATGCAATGGCAGAGGAAGGATTAGATATTAAAACTTTAACAACACTTATAATGGCAACTCCTAAGGTTGATGTAAGACAATCCGTTGGTAGAATTTTAAGACAAAAACATAAACAAGCAGTTGTTGTTGATATTGTAGATTCTCATAGTTTATTTCAACGACATTTTACAAAAAGGAAAACATTTTATAGAAAATCAAAATTTAAGATAGAACAAACAAATATGCAAGGATACCAAAATGGTAATTGGGAAACAATATTTGATCCTGTTAATAAAATAAAAAAGGCTTTTAGTAAATCATCAAAAAAAAATGAAGATAAATTACTTCAAGGAGTATGTCTTATAGGAGATTAAATAGTTATTATTATATTTATATTTAATGTTATATCTTAAATATAAATATCTATTTCTTGAAATGATTATAATTATCTCTGCAATTTATTTGTCTTGCAAAACTTCCTGGACCGGTTGCCCAAGGTAATCCAGATGGATTAGGTGTAGAAAAACTGGGGGTAATTGGTATATTGCTTCCAAATTGTGCATATTTACCACCTCTTTGCCTTCTACTTAATGTTTTTCTTCTCTTTTTTCTTCCACCTCTTTTAGTTCGGCGTTTGTATTTTCTTCTTCTTTTTGTGCGTCTTTTTCTTCTAGATTTTCTTGTTTTATTTTTTCTTCTTTTTCTTTTTCTTTTTTTAGTGCGTCTTTTTCTGTATTTTTTACCTCCGCACATATTAGTTTTTTTATTTATACTAATAGGAGCATAACTACCTTTTAATTCGGATGTAAATCCTGCTCCTTCTTTAGTATATCCATAACTAAATCCTTCTGTATCTGCATCATAATTGTGGCCTCCTCCGTTTTGTTTATTACAACTATTATAATGAACAAGTGGTATTGGGTGTCCTTTACCAAATCCGGAGGTAACGGACTCAGCTAAAGAACCAGAAGTAGATCCATAACCAGCTCCTGATTGTCCATTGCAAACTACCCCTTTTCTATTGTTTATTCTAGTTTGAATAAATTGACTATTTCTTTCATTTACTAAACTCATTATATATATATTCTTGTATTATTTTTTTTTATAACAAATAATTTCTCTACGCGGAGAAATATTATTATTTGTTATTTCAATGGGTTGCCATGAATCAAATTTTTTTATAAATACGCACTTCATTTTTATTTCTTTTTCTAAATTAACAAATTTATCTATATTTATATTTTCAAATTCTTCTTCGTCATCGCTTTCTTCTAATAGATCTAAATTATTATTTTCTTTGATTGTCCTAAATAATGAATTCATCATTACACTACTTTTATAAGAAGGGATACATGCTTCTTTATATTTTTCTATTTTTGTTCCATTTTTATAAAATAATTCATATATATCGTCTATAATTGTAGCTTTTACTAAAAATGTTTTGTATATAATTTTTTCAACTTTTATGAATTGATTTAAAAATGGTTTATTTGAATATAATACCCTATGTTGAATACAATATATATCATATGGTATAGTTTTAATTATTGATTTTAAGTCATATATATTTTTTGCAATAATAGGTAATCCAAATATAATACTATGTTTTAAGTAAGTAACTTGTTTTAAATAATTATGAATAATATTGTATATTTCTTTCATAATAATATATTGATTTGTAAAAATTAAAGTATTTCCTCTAGAATAGTACAAATTTTCTATATTAAAAAATTGTTTATTTCCTATTTTAAATATTGTCCCGTATAATATAGTTCCTTTTCCACTACATAATGATTTATCAAAACAACATACATTTATAGTAATATTTTCAATTGAATTATATCGTTTATCTACTTCTAATAAAAAACAACAATTATTTCTTTTATAAGTTCTAAACCATGCAAAATATTTTTTCCCTTTTGGAATTGTTAAACATATATCGGAATGAACTTTTTTATGTAGCTTTTTTTCATAAGAAAGTTCTAATTTGGGAAAAAATTTTAGTATTTCAGTTTGTTCTTTAATTGACAATTTCATTATAATATTCTTTTCGGTTATTTCTCTATATCCATTTAATAAGTTGTAAAATTACTAGTTGAAAATACATTTTCAGCAGTTTCTATACCATTATTGATATTCTTTTGTTTCTTATTTTTTGAAGATGTTAAAGTTTTTAAATAATTTTTTAATTCAGTTTTCATTTCTGTGGTATCTTCTTTAGTTTTTTTTAGAGAACTATATATTTTTTTATATTGTTCTGTTGGTTTGTTTACTAAATCTTTCGTTTTTGGAATTGTTAAATTATTTTTGAAGAATATATAAATATAATGAATACTTATAATTAATACTATTGAAATAATAGTTTGTTGGATTATCCAAAATAACATATATATATTATTTGCATATTAACATTTCTATAAATGAACTTACATCTTTAATAAAAAATTGACAATCTTCGTCAATATTTTTTGTCGATAAAAAATATAAATCGATAATTCTATTTTTTATTTTTTCAATTACTAAAAAATGTTTACTGGACCCAATATTAAATTTAATTTTTTCTAATATAATATGATTGTTTTCATATGGAATATAAAATGTTTCATTTATTTTTTTCTCGACAAGATCTAATCCAATAAGATTATAATTTTTATAAAAGTTTTGCTTAATATTGCTATTTTTTTCAATTATTTTATATTTTATTAACTTATCTTTTTCATATTTATAATAACCATTTGTAGATATTATAATACTATTTTTATGAATACTCTTATTATATTTATTTTCAAGATTAGATAATAAATTTGTGTTATTTCTTATATCTCTTAAGTTTATTTCAGGAATATAATACTTATGCATTTAATAATATATTTTAGAAACTATTTAAACCCATTTGATAAAATGAATACAAATGGTTAAAGTAATTATTGTAGATAAAGGTGGCAACTTGAAAGAAAGTGATATAAAAAATTTCGATATTGAAACACTTTATAAAAAATGTAAATTTAGAAAAAATGATAATTTTGATAAAAGAGCTAATTGGAAAACAAAAAATCTTTTTGTTTCTGTTTTTGCAAAAAATAAAGGTAGAGCAAATAGTGAAAATAAATATGATTTACCTCCACCAATAGATAATGAATTATATTATGGATCTATGATATTAATAAAACATACAGAAGAAAATATAAATAATCAAAATATTGTAGATCTAAGTTTAGATGATTGGCAAAAAATATATGAAAAATTATTTGGAGGATTTGAAGATCTTGGAAATGAAGATAGTTATAGTGACGAAGAAGAAATACCAGAACATTTAAAAACAAAACAAGGTTATTCGAAAGAAGATGGTTTTATAGTATCTGATGATGATTCTATTGATGAGGATTATATACCAGAAGAGGATGAAGAAGAAGAAGAAGAAGAAGCCCATACTACTACAGATGCAGAAGAAGAAGATGGAATGGGTCAAGAGAGTTCTATAGAAGATGAAGATGAAGAAGATGAAGATGAAGATGAAGATGCAGAAACAGAAGAAGAATATGAAAGTGATTTAGGATCTGAATTGAGCGAAGAAAGTTATATTGATAGCGATTAGGATTAATAAAATTGAAAATGATATAAAATTAATATTTAATTATTAATTAATGAGTTATATTATTATAAACCCACAAGAATTTCGACAAAATCTGAGAAACAAAATTAATTCTTTTGTTAAAAATAAGAATCGTTCTATTAATCTTGAAAAAGCAATATTTAATTATACAATCAAAGAATCAAAAAATAAGAAGATTGTACGAAAATGGGACAATAAATATTTTGTTCAAATATATTTGGATAGATTTAGAAGTATTTATAATAATATAAATCCTAAAATGTCAAGTTGTAATAAACAGCTCCTGAATAAATTCAAAAAAAATAAAATACACGCGAAAGAATTAGCATTTATGAGTCATCAAGAAATGAATCCTAAAATTTGGAAGGAATTAGTTGCTGCAAAAATTAAACGCGATAAAAATCTAACACAAGTTGATATGTCTGCTGCAACAGACGAATTCAAATGTTATAAATGTCAAAAAAGACAATGTACTTATTATCAACTACAAACTCGAAGTGCAGATGAACCTATGACAACATTCATAACTTGTTTAAATTGTGGAAATAGATGGAAAAATTAATTATTTAACGACAATTTTATATTATAATATATTTTTTTATTATAATATGATGGATAATTCATATAACACAATTATAGATACAAATAAAGCTCAAATAGGACAAGTAACTAGAATAAATATTACAAATGATGGTATTTTTCGTGTTTTTTATAATGATATATCTGGTAATATGAGATGTGGTCTTAGTAGACAATCAAATTATAAACAAGTTATATTAGATACTTCAACAAATAGATCTAATTTTGATGTAAGTAATATTCCTTTAAATAATTTTGAATCTCCTCTTTATGGTGGCACATTTCATGGAAACGAAATTAGCGGAAACATACAAAAATCACATAATTTTTATACATTTTTATATAGAAATACTCAAGGAGGTTCTGTTGGAAGTACTAATATAGGGCCTTGGAGATATTTTACTGAATTAACATTTCAAAATTTTATTAAACAAGGCGATACACCAGTGGATATTTCCACTAGTATATATAATACAACAGGGTTTTCTTCTATTTTGGCAAATGGAAAAAATTCTTTATATGATCCTTCAATGCAACCTGTATGGTTTAATCAATTAGGTAGTGGATGGGGTATTAGTGATTTTTCTAATAATTTTCAAGAAATTGGTATATTTATTCCAGATGTATTTAATTTATATGGTCAAATTGTTTCTTCTGCTCCTCAAAATTATTCATTAAATAATAATAAGAATAATTCATATTCTTTTACAACTCCTAATATTAAAACAATGAGTATATCTACTAGTATTTATGGTGGATATAGTTCGAATGGATCTAATAATATACCTCCTGGAATTAATTATAAACCTTATTATTCTGCATCTATTTCTCCAAATTATATTAGAATAGATAATAAAGATAATGCAACTCCATCCATTAATGGAGATATTTCTTCAAATGATACATACTATAAAGGAAGATGGAGTATATGGGTAGATTGTTCTTCTTCAACTGATACTTCTGGCAATATTTATTTGGCACGAAAATCAAATAGTTATTATCCTGATGTTTATCATAGCGTTTATGATCATTTTAAAAATTCATCCGTTGGTGCAACTAACATAGATATATCAAATGTTTTTGTTGATATTGATATTGATCCGTCAAATAATTCTATAGTTAACAATGGTAATTATAATCATATTTATTCTAGACCGTATTTTTCTATATGCAGCGATGCATCTAATTCGATATTAATTGGTAGAGCAGCTTATGATTTATGTAAAAATAATCTAGGAGTACTTGTATCTGGAAGTCAACCAGGAGTCACTGATGATGTGATAGGCACTCTCAATTTAACTGAATTTTCATTTGCTCAGCAGGCAACCGTAGATAGCACAAAATATTGTAAAATAAAAGTGGACCAACCACAA